>JACCDN010867324.1_pt1 | contig 18430 bp, 16 predicted proteins | sample 7441691 | NCBI WGS metagenome assembly JACCDN01 (sample SAMN15323439, study PRJNA562643) | freshwater metagenome | isolation source: river surface water | place: USA:Blue River Watershed | collected 2017-08-16
ACCCACCATCGCATGCGCCCCAATCTTGCAAAACTGATGCACATTCGAAAAACCACCCATGATCGCCCAATCACCCACATGAACATGACCGGCCAGCTGAGCATTGTTCGCAAAAATCGTGTGATTACCAATCTGGCAGTCGTGTGCCAGATGGACATAGGCCATGATCCAGTTGTCATTGCCGAGCCTTGTCACGCCGACGTCCTGGGATGTACCCCGATTGAAGGTGCAGAATTCACGAATCGTATTGCGGTCGCCGATTTCAAGACGAGTCGGCTCGCCTGCATACTTTTTATCTTGCGGCGGCGCACCTATCGATGAAAACTGATAAATCGTATTCTCGCGACCGATTTGCGTGATGCCGTCAATGACCACATGCGGCCCTACCCGTGTGCCAGCCCCAATAGAGACATCCGGTCCAATCAGCGTGTATGCACCAATCTCGACATCATGTTCAAGCCGGGCCGCCGGATCAACGATGGCGGTCGGATGTATCTTCGCCATGATCGGTTACTCCACTGCAGAAGGTTCGCTAATGCTGCGCATCGTGCACATTAGCTCTGCCTCGACCACTAACTGATCGTCAACCGTGGCCTTTGCCTGAAATTTCCAGATGCCACGCGCCTGCCGAAGAATTTCAACTTGCATCTTCAGCTGATCGCCCGGCTCAACAGGTCGTTTGAAACGCGCACCATCAATGCCAACAAAGTAGACCACCGCGTTGTCGTCAGGCTTCTGTCCCGTGGTCAGGAAGGCCAGCAGCGCTGCGGTTTGTGCCAATGCTTCGATGGTGAGCACGCCCGGCATGACGGGCTTGTGCGGGAAATGACCGACGAAAAACTCTTCGTTGATTGTGACGTTTTTGATCGCCGTAATATTTTTTCCAGACTCCCAGTCCAGGACGCGATCGACCAGCAATAGCGGGTATCGATGCGGAAGATATTGCTTGATTTGGTTGATATCTAGGCTTTTCATTGTGATTTATGCCTGTTCTCAGGAAGTGGAGTCATGCTTTGTCGTCAGCTGTCTGACGAGTTTTTCCAGCTCACGCACGCGATCTCGCATGGTATCAAGCTGGCGTACAACCGCTGCTGTTTTTTCCCAGTCCGCGTTGCGTGCCAGCGGATAAAAACCGGTGTACTGCCCGGGCTCGGCGATCGAACGCGACACCAGACTGCCCGATGAAACATGCACATGGTCGGCAATGCTCAAGTGTCCCAGTACCATCGCAGCACCACCAAAGGTACAGTGACGGCCAATTTTCGCACTGCCGGCGACACCCACGCAGCCTGCCATCGCCGTATGCGCGCCAATGACGCAATTGTGTGCAATCTGTATCTGATTATCGAGCTTTACGCCCTCTTCAATCACCGTATCCCCAAGCGCGCCACGGTCTATCGTGGTGTTCGCTCCAATCTCGACATCATCTCCGATACGAACACGACCGGTTTGAGGAATTTTGATCCATCGACCCTGATCGCTGGCGAAGCCAAAACCATCCGCACCGATCACGGCACCCGAATGCACAATGCCGCGCGCCCCGATTTCACAGGCTGCGAGAAAAGTCACATGAGGATGAAACAGCGTATGCGCACCAATACGCGCATTTTGACCAATGAAAGAACCCGCGCCAATAATGCAGTGCTCACCAATCACAGCACCCGCCTCGATCGTGACGTGCGGGCCGATACTGCTGGAGCCATCGATTTGCGCTGAGGGGTGGACACTGGCGGTCGTATGAATTCCCGGCGCCACTGGCTGCGCCTTCGCTGCTGCAAAAAACTGCCCAGCGCGAGCGAACCAAGCATAGGGATTGGGGGTGAGAATGCACGCGCCCTTGTAGCCTTCAGATACCACCGAATGGTCTGCCGAAGACAGAACCAAAGCACCTGCGCGCGTTGCAGACGCCTGCGCGCGCAGTTTTGGGTTGGACAGAAAGGTGATATGCGACGCAGTAGCCGCATCAAGGGGGGCTATGCCAATGACGGCAATGTCAGGGTCGCCGATCAACTCCCCGCCCAGGCTTTCGACCAAATCGCCTAGTCGAGTGCTCATGGCGGTATTCCTGACTTATTTGTTAAGGGCCTTCAGCACTTTGTCGGTAATGTCGACGCGCGGGCTGATATAGACAACGGGCTCCTGAAACAGAATGTCGTATTTTTCCGCCTCGGCGATTTGCTTGATGACCTTGTTGGCTTTTTCGACAATGACATTGAGTTCTTCGTTTTTCCGTTGCGAGACATCTTCGTTGAACTCACGACGCTTGCGTTGAAGCTCGCGGTCCATATCCGCAAATTCACGCTGACGCTTGGCCTTGTCAGAATCAGACAACACAGGCTCATCGCGCGCATTCTTTTCGGCCGCTGCCTTGAGCTTGTTCTGCAACTCCTGCAGGTCTTTCTCGCGCTTGGAAAAATCTTGCTCAAGCTTGGTGAATGCCGCCTTGGCAGGCGCAGAATCGCGCAAAATACGCTCTATGCTGACAAAGCCAATCTTGATTTCCTGCGCCTGCGCCCAGGAACTCAGGCCGAGCGCGACGACCAAGCCAGTTGTCGATATTGTCTTTTTGAGTACAGATCTCAATTTATTCTCCGTAACGCGAATAATCATTATGCCACTGGGTTATCAAAATCCGGTGCCAAGCTGAAACTGAAAGCGCTGAACTCTGTCGAAAGTCTGAGAATTCAGCGGGTAGCCTAACGAGAGTTTGAGCGGACCGACCGGAGAAATCCAGCTGATACCCAAACCGGTACTGTAGCGAAGATCGCCAAGGCTAATGTATTGACCATCCTGCGGGTTGAAGACCTGGCCCGCGTCAAAAAAGGTAAACCAGCGCAGACTGCGGTCTACTCCGGTCCCGGGAAACGGCAGCTGAAGCTCGGCATTCATAATTACCCGAGCCTGACCACCGATAGGCAGGTTGTAACGGCTAGACGAGGTACTTGTGCCGGTACCATCCACCGACAGCGACCCAGCGTAGAAACCACGAACTGAGCCAATACCGCCGGCATAGTAGTTTTTGAAAATCGGGTAGGTTTTGCCGGACAAGCCAGCACCATAACTCAACTCACCATTGACGGCTAGCGTCACGGAACCAAAGAGCGGCATGAAATACTGGTCTTGATAGGTCGACCGGTAGTATTGCGCACTGCCCCCGGGAGAAACTTCTAGATTGGCCCGACGGTAGCGCCCCTTAGTCGGAATCAGCGCACTGTCGCGATTGTCACGCTGCCAAGCCATCGTGATCGGATAGGCTGTTGTTTCTGCCGATCCAATACCCGAGGTGTTGTCTGAATTATCGGCCACAAAGGTCTGATACCGCACTGGACTGTTGGAGTAGGTTTGTACCTGCGTATTTTCGATACCAGCACCAACGAACACGCGGTCCAGTTCTGATACTGGAATACCAAAACTCACATTCCCACCGCGTGTCTCAACGCGAAAATCCACATCAGTCAGATATAACGGTGGACGTGTAGTTCGCAAAAACACTTCCACAGTGCGGCTGACGCCATCATCGGTGAAATAGGGATTGGTATGGGACAGCGAGATGGTACGGAAAATACGGCTGGTGTTGACGGTAATACCAATGTTGTTACCACTGCCAAAAGCATTGGCCTGATTGATCGACCCGGTCAGCGTAACTTTTTCGCTACTGGAAAAACCTGCACCCACCATCACGCTGCCGGTAGGTTTCTCAACAACGTTTACGTTCAGATCCACCTGATCGGGCGTGCCAGGTATGTCAACCGTATCAACGGTAGTGTCGGTAAAGAATCCAAGACGTCCGATACGATCTTTCGAAAGGCGAATTCGGTCGCCGTCGTACCAAGAGCTTTCGAACTGTCTGAATTCCCGCCGAATGACTTCGTCGCGGGTTCGGTCGTTCCCACCAATATTGATCCTGCGTACGTAAACGCGCTTGCCGGGATCGACAAACACAGTAAAACTGACTTCGTTTTTTTCGCGATTGATTTGCGGACTGGCATTCACATTCGCAAAGGCATAACCAAAGACGCCCATACGCTCAGCGATCTTGCGCGTGCTTTCGGTCATTTTTTCGCCCGAATAGGCATCGCCGGGCTTAAGACTGATCAGCGATTCAAATTCGTTTTCCCGACCCAGCATTTCGCCTTCAAGCTTGATGCCTGCAATCGTGAATTTCTCACCCTCACTGATGTTGACCGTGATGTAGATGTCTTTTTTGTCGGGCGTGATCGATACCTGTGTGGACTCAATCTGCATCTCAAGGTAGCCACGATTCAGATAGAAAGATCGCAGGGTTTCAATATCCCCTGCCAGCTTTTGCTTCGAGTACTGGTCAGCCTTGCTGTACCAGGTAAACCACCCGGAAGTCGAGAGCTTGATCTGATCGCGTAATTCTTTTTCGGAAAAGGCCTTGTTGCCAACGATATTGATTTGCTTGATGCGCGCAATCTCGCCCTCATCTACCGCAAAGGTCACGTTCACTCGATTACGCTCTATCGGCGTGACTGTAGTGGTGATCTTCACGCCATACAAACCGCGCGTCAGGTATTGGCGTTTGAGTTCTTGTTCGGCACGATCGACAAGCGAACGATCCAGAATCCGGGACTCACCCAATCCCAGCTCCTTGAGTGACTTGGTCAGCTGGGCCTTGTCGAACTCCTTGATGCCGGAAAATTCGACGCTGGCAATCGCTGGCCGCTCTTCCAGCAGCACCACGAGCACGCTGCCGTCAGCTTCAATACGAACGTCCTTGAAAAATCCGGTGGCATACAAAGCCTTGATGGCCGTTGCCGCTTTTTCGTCATTGAAGGTGTCACCCACACGTACGGGCAGATAACTAAACACCGTGCCCGCTTCAGTACGCTGAATACCCTCAACACGAATATCCGTCACCGTAAATGGATCGAGTGCCAGTACCTTTCCTGCGCACATCGAGAATGCAGCAGCTGCAATCAGTCGGGGAATAAACGGCAGCGGGTTACGCTTGGAATGGAGTGTCATCAAAAAAACCAACTTCGAAGATTATCTGTTGACGGCCAGCAGGCACTGCCGCCATCACCAGATCAGACGGGCAATATCATTAAACATTGCCACTGCCATCAATACCACCAGTAGTCCAATACCCGCCCTTTGCGCCAGGGCGCCAACTCGCTCAGACACTGGACGGCCAGAAAAAAGTTCCAGCGAATAATACAACAAATGCCCCCCATCCAGAACGGGAATTGGCAGCAGATTCATGACCCCCAGACTGATACTGATAAAAGCCATGAATGACAGAAAACTGATTAAGCCAATACGTGCCGTCTGACCCGCACAATCGGCAATGGTAATGGGGCCGGTAATATTTTTAAGGGAGGCTTCGCCAATTACCATCTTGCCAAGCATGGTCACCGTCATCACACTGGTGTCCCAGGTCTTGCGGGTGGCGCGCGCGATGGCCTCTGGCAGACTTGCCTGAACGATCGTCGTAGCGGCTGACATGTCCACCTGCGCTCGGATGCGTCCAACGGTACGTTCGCCCACGCGCTCGGGCTGCGGCGTCACTGCGAGCGAAAAAGGCTGTCCAGACCGCAATCCCTCAAGCTGGAGAAGCTTGCCGGGCGCGGCTTGCAAGCGCTCGACAAAGGACACACCATCCGGTACCGGTTCGCCATTTATCCGCAGTATCTGATCACCCGGCTGCAGTCCGGCACGCTCAGCAGGGCCGCCCGGGATAATCTGCCCCAGGATGGCGGGCGGACGCGCAAGATCCAGCCCCAAACGATCGAGCAAATGGCCGTCAAGATCATCGGCAGCGACACTGCCCAAAGCCAATGTGATTTCGCTGCTCACGCGATCACCGCGCGCATCCACACGAGCGAGTTCGATGCGCACCGATTGCCCCGCAATCGCCGAATGCAGCAGTTTCCACCGCATTTCCGACCAAGCGCTGACGGGCTCGCCATCTACAGCAGTCACCGTGTCGCCGGATTTCATTCCTGCGATTTCAGCCAGACTGCCATCGGCTACCCGCACTTGCGACACAGGCTCCGGAATACCGTAGCTGTACAGCGCAGCAAAAAGCGCAATCGCCAACAAAAAATTCGCCAGCGGCCCCGCAGCCACAATCGCGATGCGTTTCCATACCGACTGCCGGGTAAATTCGCGCGCTGCATCGGCCTCGCTGATCTCGCCCGCATCGCTCTCGCGCGCATCGAGCATTTTGACGTAGCCCCCGAGCGGCACAAGCGACACTGCCCACTCGGTCTGATCCGGTCCAAATCGGCGTGACCAGATCACTTTGCCCAATCCCACCGAGAATCGCAGAACTTTCACTCCGCACCAGCGAGCCACCAGATAATGACCCAGCTCGTGAATAACCACGAGCACACCAATGACGACGATAAAGGCTCCCAGGGTTCTCAACAACTCCATCTCACCACTCCGGTAGGAAAATCAGACCAGTAACTCGTGCGCCTCTGAACGCGCCAGCTGGTCTTGCAGCAACAGGCTATCGAGGTCGTTGACAGGTGTGTTGGGCAAGCGGTTCAGCACCTGCTCAATGACTTGCGAGATTTTTCGAAAACCAATTCTGCGATTGAGAAAAGCCTCGACAGCAATTTCATTGGCCGCATTCAAAACAGCGGGAGCGCTACCACCCACATGAAGCGCATCGAAGGCCAGCTTCAGACAAGGGAAACGCAGATAGTCGGGTTCGCGGAAATTCAGTTGCGCGATACGCGCCAGATCAATCGGATCGACACCAGAATCAATACGATCCGGGTAGGCCAGGGCATGCGCAATCGGCGTGCGCATATCCGGATTACCCAGCTGCGCCAGTACCGAGCCATCGGCATAGGACACCATCGAATGAATCACGCTTTGCGGATGAATCACGACCTCGATCTGTTCAGGCTGGGCGCCAAACAACCAGTGCGCCTCGATCACTTCCAGACCTTTATTCATCATGGTCGCCGAGTCCACCGAAATCTTGCGTCCCATGCTCCAGTTCGGATGCGCGACCGCCTGCTCGGGTGTGACTTCATCGAGGGTAGTGACATCGCGATCAAGGAAGGGCCCGCCTGAGGCTGTCAGCAGAATCTTGCGTATGCCATGCGCCTGCGGTGTGCGCTGATACCCCAAGGGCAGACACTGAAAAATCGCGTTGTGTTCACTATCGATCGGTAACAGCGTTGAGCCACTGGCAGCGACTGCATCCATGAACAAGGCGCCTGACATCACCAGCGCCTCTTTATTGGCCAACAACACTTTCTTGCCGGCTCGCGCCGCCGCTAATGTAGGACGCAGCCCGGCTGCACCGACAATCGCAGCCATGACCGTTGTGCACTCGGAAGCGCTGGTCACATCACACAAAGCTTGTTCACCGTAGGCCACTTCGGTAGGTACGCCCTTCTTTTTGAGAAGCGCAGCAAGTTCTTCAGCCGCGGCAGCCGTCGCCACCACTGCAAACGCCGGACGAAATTGTTCGCATTGCACAGCGAGTTCCGCTACCCGCGTATGCGCGGTCAGTGCGTAAATGCGGTAACGATCCGGATGGCGAGCGACCACGTCCAGGGTGGAGACACCGATCGAACCTGTCGCACCGAGCAAGGTAATGGATTGCATCGTGTTTTCTTTTCAGCCCATCCTGGTACTGATGAGGAATGCCACCGGCATTACCGGCACCAGCGCATCAATACGATCCAGCACACCGCCATGCCCGGGCAGCAAGGCACTGCTGTCCTTCACACCCGCACGGCGCTTCATCAGGGATTCAAACAAATCGCCCACCACGCTGGCGGCCACCAGCACACTCATCAGCACAACCCAGATCGGCCAGCCAAAACTTGCTTGAAGCGCTGGCGCAAAACTGTCCGCCAACAACGGAATTTGGGTGGAGATACCCGCTAATACGAGCACCGCAAGCCACCCACCGGCCACACCTTCCCAAGTCTTCCCAGGCGAGATCTCAGGCGCGAGTTTACGACGGCCGAATGCTCTGCCCGCAAAGTAGGCACCTATGTCAGCGACCCAGACAATCGCCATCGTCGAGATCAGGAAAACGGCAGAACGCTGAAACATCCCTGCGATCGCGATGAAACAACCGAATAGCGACAAGAGATAAACGATCGCAAACAAGAAGCCGCGCGGCCCTCCCGAGGGTGGCAAACCCAGTTTGAGCGCCGGCACGAAACGTAGCGCCCAGATCAGCACGCACAAGGCAGCTAGCGCACTCCAATCGCCTGGGGCTCGATCAGCCATCAGCGGAAGCAGCAACGCTGCCGCAACAGCTATCGGCAGTGCGAGACGCACACCAAACAAGCGCAGGCTCTCCCAGCAAGCCGCACCGAAAAATATCGCAAGAGTGAGATAAAAAGCCAGCAGAGAACCAGAGCCAAGTACGCCTGCCAGTACGAGCAGAAGCACCACCGCAGTCAGCACGCGCTGGCGCAGCATCAGGAAGCCTTCCTGACCTCGATCAACTGCGCGCTGGTACGCCCAAAACGCCGCTCGCGCTGCTGATAAGAAGCGATAGCTTCATCGAGCGCAGCAGCGTTGAAATCAGGCCAGAAAGTTTCGGTGAAATACATCTCGGTATAAGCGAGCTGCCACAACAGAAAATTGGAGATTCGCTGCTCACCACCGGTGCGAATGAACAGATCAGGCTCGGGCGCATGCGACATGCAAAGATAAGGTGCGAGATCGGCCTCAGTGTAGTTGGCAAGTCCGGGGCGCTCGGCGAGCATTTTGTTCATCGCTTGCAGCATATCCCACCGACCGCCGTAGTTAGCGCAAATGGTGAGAGTCAAGCGCTGGTTATCCGCAGTTTTGGCTTCGGACTCGGCAATCTGCGCCTGCAGTCGTGCATCGAAACGAGAAAGATCACCCACAATCTTGAGACAAATGCCATTGGCATGCATGCGACTGACTTCACGGTCCAGCACGCTGGAGAAGAGGCGCATGAGCATAGCCACTTCGTCTGGTGGCCGACGCCAGTTTTCAGAACTGAATGCAAACAGCGTCAGGTGACCAATGCCCCGCTCAATACAGGCGCGGACAATGCCACGTACAGCTTCCACACCCTTCACGTGCCCCGTCACACGCGGCAGGTAGCGCGAGGTCGCCCAGCGCCCATTGCCATCCATAATGATCGCCACATGGGTCGGAACCAGCGATGTGGCTGGAATATCAAGCGTTGAACTGGTTTGACTCATGCGGTGGGTTCCATTGGCAGAGATGATCGTAGTGAGGCGACTCAGCGCACTCTCTTTCGTTTACACCGTCAGCACTTCCTTTTCTTTTTCGGCGACCAGCTTGTCAATTTCAGCGACAAACTTGTCTGTGAGTTTCTGCACATCGTCCTGCGAGCGACGCTCGTCATCTTCGGAGATCGCTTTGTCCTTCAGGAGCTTTTTCAGCCCTTCATTAGCATCACGTCGAATATTACGCACTGCGATTTTTGCGTCCTCGGCCTCGCTCTTGCAGAGCTTGACCATCTCTTTGCGGCGCTCTTCGGTGAGTGCCGGGGTCGGCACGCGGATGAGATCACCCTGCGTGGAAGGGTTGAGACCTAGATCAGATTCACGGATCGCTTTTTCTACAGTGGCGATCATTTTCTTTTCCCACGGCTGCACACCAATCGTGCGCGCATCAATCAGGGTGATATTGGCAACCTGGCTGATATGCGTTGGCGTTCCGTAGTAATCCACTTGTACGTGATCCAGTATCCCGGCGTGAGCACGACCGGTACGCACCTTGGCCAGGTCGGCCTTGAGTGTGTCGATGGACTTTTGCATCTTTTGTTCAGTATTCTTTTTGACGTCAGCAACAGTCATGCTGTCCTCCTGTAAAACGGCTAAATAAATTCGTCCTGTTCGATGATCACACGTGGACCAGCGTACCTTCATCCTTACCCAGAATGACGCTCTGCAGCGCGCCGGGTTTGACGATGGAGAATACCCGGATAGGCAGCTTTTGGTCACGGCACAGCGCAAAGGCGGTGGCGTCCATCACTTGCAAACGCTTTGCGATCGCTTCATCAAAGCTGATTTTGGAATAGCGAGTTGCATTCGGATCTTTTTTGGGATCCGCACTGTAAATACCATCGACCTTGGTTGCTTTGAGCACCACCTCGGCACCAATTTCGGCGCCGCGCAATGCAGCGGCCGTATCCGTGGTGAAGAAGGGATTGCCCGTGCCCGCCGCGAAGACAACAATCTTGCCTTCTTCGAGGTACTGCAATGCCTTGGGTCGCACATAAGGCTCAACCACCTGTTCGATACCAATGGCCGACATTACGCGAGCTGTGATACCGGCCTGCCGCATCGCGTCAGCCAGTGCCAGTGAATTCATCACGGTGGCCAGCATGCCCATGTAATCGGCAGTCGCACGGTCCATGCCTTGTGCGCCTGGCGCGACGCCTCGGAAAATATTGCCGCCACCAATGACGATGGCAACTTCAACGCCCAGTTTCGCCACATCAGAAACATCGGCCACCATGCGCTCTATGGTTGCGCGATTGATGCCATAAGCATCGTCTCCCATCAAAGCCTCGCCGGAGAGTTTCAGAAGTACGCGCTTGTATACGGGTGTCGTCATCAGCAATGCTCCCAATTCCTTTATTGTCGTTGAAGGAGTACCGGCGGACCCCTTCTGCTTCGCTATAAATTCAATCCCGAAACGCCGGCGTATTTTACCGGCTGCGAGCCCGCTTGTAGCAAAGCTCGACATCCTTAGCCCCATTGAAACGCTGGTTAAATGAAACCGACCACTTTTGCGACTGGAAAATGGGGCCAAGCCCTTGATTTTTCCAATACCAGTGTCGCAAGGCTGCGCTGGCTCACCAACTACCGGGGATTTCTTCGGCGTCTCCCTAAAAAAACGGGCCTTTCGGCCCGTAATGATCTGATCAACCTTTCTGTGCAGCGGCTACCTGCGCCGCAACCTCGGCGGCAAAGTCATCTTGCTTTTTCTCAATGCCTTCACCCACCACATACATCACAAAGGACTTCACCGATGTATTGGCCGCCTTGAGCATCTGCTCAACCGTCTGTTTGTCATTCTTGACAAAGGCTTGATTGAAGAGCGACACCTCTTTCAGGTATTTTTGTACTGAACCTTCCACCATCTTGGCGGCGATGTCGGCAGGCTTGCCGGATTCTTCCGCTTTCAATCGTGCAACCGAGCGCTCTTTCTCGATCAGATCGGCAGGCACGTCATCAGAGGACAGCGCCACTGGCTTCATCGCTGCGATATGCATCGCAACATCCTTGCCAACCTGCTCATCCGAGCCATCAAATTCGACCATCACGCCAATACGGGTGCCGTGCAAATAGGAGACCAGCTTGGACGATGTCTGAAAACGATGAAAGCGGCGAATCGACATGTTCTCGCCGATACGGCCGATCAGTTCAGCACGGATTTCTTCGACGGTCTTGCCATCCAACGGCAATGCGGACAGCGCAGCCACATCGGCAGGATTTTTCTCGCTCACCAGACGTGCAACGTCAGCGGTGAATTTCAGGAAGTCGTCGTTCTTGGACACGAAATCGGTTTCGCAATTGACTTCGATCAGTGTACCCACGCCACCAGCGATGTGCGCGCCCACCACACCTTCAGCGGTCACTCGCGAGGCCGCCTTGGAAGCCTTGCTGCCCAGCTTAACGCGAAGGATTTCTTCGGCGCGAGCCATGTCACCTTCGGCCTCGGTAAGCGCCTTCTTGCATTCCATCATAGGGGCGTCTGTTTTTGCCCGCAGTTCACCCACCATTGCTGCTGTAATTGCCGCCATACTTTTCTCCTTGATTCTTAACGAGGACGCCGCCAGGACATCCCAATTCAACAATTCGTTTACCGCGTCTTGCTGCATCCGGTAGCGCATTCCGCCCGAAAAAAAGGGGCGAACGGTCGTTGCCCCATTTTTTCAGCCTCTATACGGACGGCTGTTGATGCGCGAGGCATCAGGCCTGATCGCTGACCTCGACAAATTCATCTGCACCGGCTTTGACGGACTCAACGATGTCATTCATCGAGTTCGAGCGACCCTCGAGGATCGCATCGGCCACGCCGCGTGCGTAGAGAGTGATCGCCTTGGAAGAGTCATCATTGCCAGGAATGACGTAAGTCACGCCTTGCGGTGTGTGGTTGGTATCAACCACGCCGATCACCGGAATACCCAGTTTGATCGCTTCAGTGATTGCACCCTTGTGATAACCGACGTCGATCACAAAAATCGCATCCGGTACGCCGCCCATGTCTTTAATGCCGCCGATTGCTTTTTGCAGCTTGTCGAGTTCGCGATTGAACATCAGCGCCTCTTTTTTCGACATCTTTTCCACGGAGCCATCAGCGATAGCGGCTTCCATTTCTTTCAGTCGTTTGATCGACGTTTTGATCGTCTTGAAGTTGGTCAGCGTGCCGCCGAGCCAGCGCTGGTCAACGAAAGGAACGCCGGCGCGCTGCGCTTCAGCAGCGATGATGTCACGCGCCTGACGCTTGGTGCCAACCATCATGATAGTGCCGCGATTAGCGGACAATTGGCGGATGTACTTCATCGCATCCTGGAACATGACCATGGTCTTTTCCAGATTGACGATATGAATTTTGTTGCGATGACCGAAGATATACGGGGCCATCTTTGGGTTCCAGAAGCGGGTTTGGTGACCAAAATGGACACCGGCTTCCAGCATTTCACGCATGGTAACGGACATGAACTATTCTCCAGGGTTGGGTCTGGAGCCCGGCCAGTAACCCCACTGACATGGTCAGTAGCGGGCACCCTTGGCGGCGCGGACTCGCGATTTACAAAATAACAACGGTTGTTATCCTGAATCGTTGCGCAGTCTCTTTCGAGTGAAATATCAGCGACGATTCAAGTTAACCCGGGATTCTACCTGAGATTCCGCCTAAGTTACAAACGTGAGAGCACATGAGGGCAGCGGTTCTCTCGGTCGACTATAATCGCGGTTTGGCTGCGGGCACAGCAGCTTCACTCACATTTCCGCCGACACTTTATATGGGTTCTATCTCGATCAAGACAGACGAGGACATTGCCGGGATGCGTGTCGCAGGTCGGCTGGCATCGGAAGTCCTTGATTTTATTACACCTTATGTCAAAGCCGGGGTCAGCACTGGTGAGCTCGACCGACTATGTCATGAGTACATGGTGAATGTGCAGCAGAGCATTCCCGCCCCACTGAATTACTGCCCGCCGGGCTATACCCCCTACCCGAAGGCCATCTGCACATCGGTCAATGACGTAGTCTGTCATGGCATACCCGGCGACAAGGTGCTCAAAAACGGTGATGTTATCAATATTGACATCACCGTTATCAAAGACGGCTACCACGGCGACACTAGCCGCATGTTTTATGTAGGTGAGCCATCCATCCTTGCCAAACGCCTCACTGACATTACCTACGAGTGTATGTGGCTGGGCATTTCCAAAATCCGGGCGGGTGCTTACCTCGGCGATATCGGCCACATAATTCAACAACACGCTGAAAAAGCCGGCTTCTCCATCGTGCGCGAATTCTGCGGTCATGGCATCGGCAAAGTCTTCCATGAAGAACCACAGGTTCTGCATTACGGCCGCCCCGGCACGCTTGATCAGATCAGGGCCGGCATGATCTTCACAGTAGAGCCCATGGTGAATGCGGGAAAACGCGAAATCCGTGAAATGGGTGATGGCTGGACCATCAAAACACGCGACCACAGCCTGTCTGCGCAGTGGGAACACACGGTTCTCGTGACGGAAACCGGGTACGAAGTCCTCACCGTTTCTGCTGCGAGCCCAGCGCCTCCAGCCTTCATCCAGGAAAGCCATGCAGGCAAGCCAGCCGCCATGGCCTGATATGGCCCAGTTTGCTCTCTCGCTCAGAGAGCAACTCAAGCTAGGGCGTCAAACTATCGTCGCCGATTACGAACAGGATCGGCGTCCGGAACGGTTGCTAAAGCGTACACGGCAGAACGCTGATCTTGTGCTCACACGGGCCTGGAAGCAATTTGCCATGCCTGATTCCACCGCACTGGTGGCAGTGGGTGGCTATGGTCGTGGGGAGCTTTTCCCTTGCTCCGATATCGATTTACTCATTCTGCTTCCTTCCGCACCCGATCAGGCTCTCAAGGCAAAACTGGAACAACTGGTGCAATTGCTCTGGGATCTCGGACTCGAAATCGGTCACAGCATTCGCACCGTCGATGAATGTCTCACAGAATCCGCTGCCGACATCACGGTGCAGACGAGTCTGATGGAAGCTCGTCTCATTTACGGTAACAAAACACGTTTCGAAGAATTGCAGCGACGCTGCGCGCAAGCGATGGATGCGCGCGCATTTTTTCAAGACAAAATTCTTGAATTGCGCCAGCGGCATGTGAAATACGAAAATACCCCCTACAGTCTCGAACCTAACTGCAAAGAGAGTCCAGGCGGGCTGCGTGACCTGCAAGTGATTTTGTGGGTCGCCAAAGCAGCCGGATTGGGTGATTCATGGCGCAAGCTCGCAGAGCGCGACATGATCACAACCACGGAAGCCCGGCAGCTCGCTGCAAAGGAACGCGCATTCAAGGACATTCGCATACGCCTGCACCTGCATGCCGGGCGACGCGAAGATCGTTTGATATTCGATGTGCAGTCTGCAATCGCCGAAACTTTTGGCTTTGTCACCACCGACACGCGCCGCGCAAGCGAAGTGCTGATGCAGCGTTATTACTGGGCAGCCAAGGCAGTCACGCAACTTAACACCATCCTGCTGCAAAACATCGAGGCACATCTGTTTCCGCACGCGAGTGTGTCGCGCGCAGTCTCGCCGCACTTCAATGAAGTCAACGGCATGATCGACATCGCGCACGAAGATGTCTTTGCCGAAACACCTTCTGCACTGTTGGAAATCTTCTTGCTGCTGGAGCAGCATGGCGAACTCAAAGGCATGACGGCGCGTACGCAACGTGCCATATGGCATGAACGTTTTAGGATCGATGCAAAGTTCCGCCGCGACCCAGCCAATCGCGAACTGTTCATGCAAATCATCCGGGCGCCCAAAGGCATCACACATACGCTGCGCTTGATGAACCAGTTATCGATTCTGGGCCGCTACTTGCCCAATTTCCGCCGCATCATCGGCCAGATGCAGCATGATTTATTTCATGTGTATACCGTCGATCAGCACATCCTGATGGTGGTGCGTAATGTACGTCGTTTCGCCATTCCCGAGCATGCGCACGAGTATCCTTTCTGCAGCCAGCTCATGGCGAATTTTGCCCAGCCGTGGCTGATTTACATCGCAGCCCTCTTTCACGACATCGCCAAAGGCCGGGGCGGTGATCACTCCGAGCTTGGCAAACGTGATGCACGTATGTTTTGCCGTGACCACGGGCTCTCCAAAGAAGATACACAGCTGGTCGTGTTCCTGGTCGAGCATCATTTGCTAATGTCGCAGGTCGCGCAAAAACAGGATCTTTCAGATCCAGATGTGGTGCGTGCATTCGTAAAAACCGTAAAAAACGAGCGCTACCTCACCGCACTGTATCTGCTGACCGTTGCCGACATACGCGGCACCAGTCCCAAAGTCTGGAATGCCTGGAAAGGCAAACTGCTCGAAGATCTCTACCGCATGAGCCTGCGCGTGCTCGGCGGGGAAGCCCCCTCCAGCGACCGCGAACTGCGCAACCGCCAGAAGGAAGCCATTGCCACCCTGCGCTTGCACGGACTTTCCGAACATGCCCACGAAGCGCTCTGGAAAACACTCGATGTGGGTTATTTTCTTCGCCATGACGCATCAGAAATCGCCTGGCAAACACGTGTGCTGTGTGAACACACCGACAGTGACAAAGCCATCGTCCGTTGCCGCCTTGGCCCCATCGGCGAAGGTTTGCAAGTCGTGGTTTATCTGCGTGATCGCCCTGACCTGTTTGCCCGCATCTGCAGCTACTTTGATCGTAAAAACTTCAGCATTCTGGATGCCAAGGTACAGACCACGCGGCATGGCTATGCACTGGACACGTTTCTGGTCAGCGAACCCACCTTTGCAGATAACTATCGCGAACTGATCACTCTCATTGAACACGATCTGGGTCAGTGGTTGCAATCCGAATCCGAACTGCCCGCGCCCGGCAAGGCTCGCTTGTCTCGTCTCTCACGCAGCTTTCCGATCACGCCCGCCGTCCATCTGCAACCCGATGAGCGCGGTCAATATCATTTGCTATCCGTCTCCGCGAGTGATCGAACCGGGCTGTTGTATTCGATCGCCAGCGTACTCGCACGCTACAAGGTCAATCTCCACACCGCAAAAATCACCACACTGGGCGAGCGCGTCGAAGATGTCTTTCTGGTCGATGGCCCCGTACTGTCCAATGCGCGTAGCCAGATTGCGCTGGAATCCGATCTTCTTGATGCACTACGGGTTTAAGCTTTCATGACTGAACCCGTACGACTTTCCAAACGCATGTCCGAGCTGGGTCTCTCTTCACGCCGCGAGGCCGATGAGTGGATCGCCAAAGGCTGGGTCCGCGTGGATGGCAAAGTCGTCTCCGAACTCGGCAGCAAAGTACTGCCGCATCAAAAAATCACCATAGAACGTCAGGCACAGGCGCAGCAGGCAAAACGTGTCACCATACTTATCAACAAGCCCATGGGTTATGTCAGCGGTCAGGCCGAGGATGGTTATCAACCCGCCGTGGTACTGGTGCGTCCCGAGAATCGATGGTCACAAGACAAACTTCCCATACAGTTCAGCCCAGGACAGCTCAAAAGTCTGGTGCCTGCAGGCCGGCTGGATATCGACTCAGTGGGTTTGCTGGTACTGACCCAAGATGGCCGCATCGCAAAAACGCTGATCGGCGAAGACTCTACGATGGAAAAAGAATACCTCGTGCGCGTGCAGTACAGTAAACCCGGACGTCTGCCAGATCAGGATCTGAAACGCCTGAACCATGGTTTGATCATGGATGGAAAGCCACTCAAGCCCGCCAAAGTGCATTGGCAAAACGATGATCAACTTTGCTTCATTCTGCGCGAAGGTAAAAAACGCCAGATACGACGCATGTGTGAGATGGTGGGGCTGAAGGTGCTGGGTCTGAAGCGGGTGCGGATTGGACGCGTCAAGCTCGGGAATTTGCCGGTGGGGCAGTGGCGGTATCTGGCGGAGAATGAGGTTTTCTGAAGAAGTGACGAAAAAAAGATGTTCATGGGTCAGCCAGGTAAACCGCCATCACAGCCCTCAACTCTGCCTCAACTTTCCCGCGCAGCGAGGCTGGCGAGAGAACTTCAACCTCACGCCCCTGCCGCAAAATGTCATGCAACAGTTCACGGTCATCAGCGTATGGCACTTCCAGCAAATAGGATCCGTCTTCGAGAAACCTTCCCTTTTGCTCCGCATGCCAGATTTCCTTTGAAACCCAACGGGCACGAAATGCCGTGAATTTTAGCTTCGCCATTTGCTTTTTTTTGCCTGCAAAAATCCCGTACCCGGACTCCAACTCTTCGTGAAGTGTTTTATCCTCGACGAACACAGCGGACTTATCCAATTCAATCGCGCTTTCCAAAGCATCAATCGAAAATGACCGGAGATCATTACGCAAATGACAGAACGCATCGAGATACCAGTTATCGCGGTAGTAAGAAATCCGCTGTGGTGAGACTTCCCTTTCGGTCTGCTGCGCATCCAAACGGCGAAAGTGCTTGATGGACAAGCGCTTGTGCTTCATCAGCGCGTATGCAATCACTTGAAAATGATTGGTAGACAATTGGCGACTGCCGACTCTGGAAATATGAATGCGTCTTCGAATGTCCGACGATGAAAACTTCCCCTGCTCTAAAAGTCCCTCCAGACGCGCCCGGAGCGGCCTGATCTGCTCACCGATCAAAGTTTCAGGCTCAAATTCATCCAGCACCTGAATTACCGTTAACAACCCAATAATTTCTTTATCATTTAGCCAGAATCCCGGCACACGTTGCGCACGGGCATCCCCACCCTCCACGTCAATACGGTATCCGGCCGCAGTTGCATCCCAGATAACCGGCACACCCAGCCGGTCACGCAGATAATCCAGATCCCTGCGAAACGTCGCTCTTGACACCTCAAGCATGCCCAGAAAATCACGGGCCGAGACCACCTTGCCGGTCTCGAGGATTCGCTGAATCTTTAAGAGGCGCTCAGTGCTGCTCAAGGTCACACATCCTCTGGTCTGGACATTTTTTTACCGCTGAAAGGTATGAACCGGGCGTGCTGAACGCGCCCGCCTCCGTAATCGCCGCCAGAGCCCGTCACGGCCAAGCTTGGTAATCGTCATCGCCACCCGGATAATTGCCTTAAAGACAATCAGATCCTGGGGGCGTTGCTTACCTCAGCTTTTGCGATGCTTCAATCGTTTGAGCGGAACTTGCATCAATAGTACGCAGCAAATACGCCGTCAGCGCCCATCAATCACAACGCAGCGATCGTGTACAAAGCTGATTCGGATGTCT
>JACCDN010247691.1_pt1 | contig 18429 bp, 10 predicted proteins | sample 7441691 | NCBI WGS metagenome assembly JACCDN01 (sample SAMN15323439, study PRJNA562643) | freshwater metagenome | isolation source: river surface water | place: USA:Blue River Watershed | collected 2017-08-16
GCGCCAAAGGTGATTGTAGGCGGAAGTGAATCGATTTCACCTCTCTCGCCTCCAGAATGGCAAAAAAATGTGGTGATTAAAGATTTGCCGCCAGTGGAGCTTCTTCAAAACAAAAAAGACAAACCTACGAGTGGTGACATTGAAGCCAATGCAGAAATTATTGCGGATACCTTTCACCAATTCAATATTGATGTTGAAATGAGTGAGATACGCGTTGGTCCGACGGTTACACAATATACAATGAAGCCTGCCAAAGGAGTAAAGCTCTCTCGCATTACAGCTCTCTCAAATGACCTGGCTCTTGCCCTTGCAGCGCACCCTATTCGTATTGAAGCGCCTATTCCTGGTAAGCCTCTCGTTGGTATTGAAGTACCAAATCACAAGACTGCGATGGTAAGTCTACGAGAACTGCTTGAAAACAACGATTTTCAAGGACGCAAGCACAATATGATGATTGCACTTGGAAAAGATGTTGGCGGAAAAGTTTGGTTTGCAGATCTGCCACGCATGCCACATCTTTTGATTGCCGGATCTACTGGTTCTGGAAAAACCGTATGTATGAATACGATTATCCTCTCGCTCCTCTACCAGAACACAGCCGAGGATTTGCGTATGATCATGGTCGATCCAAAACGCGTTGAGCTCACTCTCTACAATGGTATCCCCCACCTTCTGACTCCAGTTATTACCAATGCTGCCAAGACCGTAAATGCGCTCAAGTGGACGATTGGTGAAATGGACCGCCGGTTTGAAATCCTCTCGCAAGCTGGCAACCGCGATATTGGTACTTACAATGCATCACATCCTTCGACTAAACTCCCCTACATTGTTTTCATTATTGACGAACTTGCTGACCTCATGGCTACGGCGGCAGGAGACGTGGAAGCAGGCATTATTCGCCTCGCACAAATGGCGCGTGCTGTTGGAATACACCTGATTGTTGCGACTCAGCGCCCAAGTGTGGATGTTATTACAGGTCTTATGAAAGCCAATATCCCTGCACGTATTGCTTTTTCTGTGGCTTCCGTTACAGACTCACGTACCATTCTTGATTCTCCAGGCGCTGAAAAACTCCTTGGACGAGGAGACATGCTCCTTCAAACAGCAGAACTTTCTAAACCTGTTCGTATCCAGGGAGCTTTTGTTTCTGAAGATGAGCTCAAAAAAGTGGCTGAACATCTCAAAGGTGATGAAGAACCTGTTTATGATACTACTATTACAGAAAAAACTACGAGCGGAAGTGGTGGATCTGGTGGTGGATTTGATGGCAGTGGCGATGGACAAGATCCATTGTTTGACGAAGCCAAAAGTGCTATACTCGAGGCTGGCAAAGCGAGTGCCTCGTTCCTTCAGCGTCGTCTCAAGGTGGGTTATGCTCGTGCTGCACGACTTCTCGATGAACTCGAAGAAGCTGGAATTATTGGCCCTGGTGAAGGAGCCAAACCTCGTGAAATATTGGTAACCGAAACTGAAATTGAAGAAAATGATTTCTCTGCGGCAGGAAGACTCAATGTATACAAAAATAATGAACCAAAAGAAAGTGTTGAAGAGGAAAATGAAGAAGCAGTTCCAGAATCTGAGGAAGAAGAATATGATGAGGCAGAAGATGTTGAAGAAGAAACTGACGAAGAAATCACAGAGGAAGATGACGACAAACAAAGAGATGCACGCTAAGCAATAATCTATTGCATCTTTCTTATCTCATATCGCCCATAAATTGGTATGCAATTTCAAACCAAAAATCTCCAAAAACAAGAACGCATTTGTCTGCGACTTAAAAACCTGCGTGAACAAAAAGGAATTTCTTTACAGGAAATGTCTGATCGCCTCAAAATGAGCAGCACTCATATTCTTGCACTTGAAGAATGCCGCTCCAAAGACCTTCCTTTTGCTCCTATCTATAAAAAGAAACTCGTCAAACAATACTGTCATATTGTTGATGCTGATTATAAAAAACTTGTTCATCAGTTTGTCGAAGAAGAACTCGAACAGCACATATTACCAAAGATAGAAACCTCTTTATCCAAAAAAGGTATTCATGCCTGGTACAACCTTCCCTTTTTATTTCGTCTGAGTGCAGCTCTGGTGGTATCATTGGTATTTTTTACTTACCTCGGCCTTCAGGTCAAACAAATTATTGAGCCTCCCGAGCTTGATCTCTTTTCTCCTGTCAATGGAATGATTACCGCAGACGCAAATCTGCAAATCCGAGGTCAAACAGACAAAGAAGTCAAAGTAATGATCAATGGAAAAGAAATCAAAAACAGTGAACAGGGTATATTTGATGAAACTCTTTCTCTCTCCCCTGGTGTAAACACTCTCGTGATTTCTGCAGAACAAAAACATGGAAAAACAACCAGTGAAACTCGTTATGTTATCTTGGAAAATAAACCAGAATTTTCTTTAACCGATACAAAAAATACCACGAATTGACATGTGGACAAAAAAAATGTACTCTACTAGGGAGAATGATTATTCTCCCTTTATTTTTCCCAAAAGCCTGTCCACATTTGAGAAAAATTTTATCTTTAAAGGTGTATAGTAGGATTATAAATTATCTTTTAATTGTGCATGTATGCCAAAAGTAAGTGAAGAACAACAAGCCAAGTTCAAAGCAGCGCAATCTGCCATTGATCAGATCAAAGAACGTTTTGGAGATGGGTCTATTATGAAATTTGGCGAGGCCAAAGCCATGCAAGTCGATGCTGTTCCTACTGGATCAGTCTCTTTGGATCTTGCTCTTGGAGTCAAAGGTGTCCCCCGTGGTCGTATCCTTGAAATTTTTGGACCAGAAGCAAGTGGAAAAACAACTTTGGCACAGCATATCATTGCTGAAGTACAGAAACTCGGTGGTATTGCTGCTTTTGTTGATGCAGAACATGCCCTAGACCCAGACTATGCACGCAAAATCGGCGTAGATGTAGATAATCTTCTTATTTCTCAGCCAGATACTGGTGAACAGGCTCTTGAAATTCTCGAAACGCTCGTTCGTTCCAATGCAGTAGACGTGGTCGTAGTCGACTCTGTCGCAGCACTGGTGCCAAAAGCCGAAATCGAAGGAGAAATGGGAGACTCACACATGGGACTTCAAGCTCGCCTCATGTCACAGGCTCTGCGCAAACTCACTGGTATTGTCAGTAAGACCAAGACCGTAGTAATCTTCATCAATCAGATTCGTCAGAAGATCGGTATTGTGTTTGGAAATCCAGAAACTACAACCGGTGGAAACGCACTCAAATTCTACTCTTCTGTTCGTATTGAAATCCGCCGTGCTGCTCAAATAAAACAAGGCGACAAAATTATTGGAAATCGTGTAAAAATAAAAATTGTAAAAAACAAAGTCGCAGCACCATTTCGTACTACTGAATTTGACATCATGTATAATGAAGGAATCTCCATGTCTGGAGATCTGCTCGATACTGGAGTTGCCCACAAAGTTATTAGTAAATCCGGCAATAGTTATAGTATTGGGGAAGAAAAACTTGGTGTAGGGCGAGAAAAAGCCAAAGAATACCTCCGTGCCAATCCAAAACTCATGAAAGAAATCAATAAACGCATCTGGGAAGCAGTAGAACGCGGCGAAGCACCAGAAGAAGAAAAAGGCCAAGCTGGAGAAAAAGAAGATCTTGAAGGAGTTGAAATGCTATAAACAAAATATTTTAAAGATGAAAAAACCACCCGAGACAGGTGGTTTTTTGTTACACGCAATTACATGGAATCACGAACTGCTTGTTTTTGATCTTCTTCCATTTGTGTTACAGCATTTTTAAAAACCACATTCCCTTCTTCCACTAAAGAAGTCATGGCAGATTCCAATTCATCATCAATTTTTTGAAGTTCATCCATCATTTTTTTGTGCTCTGCTTGATATTCAGGATCATTGGTATCTTCTTCTACACCCATTTCGGCATAGGTTTTTGAAACTTCATCGACAATAGCAGCCTTTAATTGATCCAGCACTTCAGAGGTGAGTCCCTCTTTTTGAATTCGAGAAACCCAAAGCTGTTTAAATGCATCATCAAAATGTTCGTTATTTTGAAGATATTGGATAAGCTCTTGTTTATTCATAAAATTGGAAGATTAAAAAGTAATTTAAGCAGCGACACGAGTGTCTACTTCTTCTGAAGGTTCTGGTTGAACCGCATCAACGACAGTTAAAGCTTCGCGTTGACCCAGTGCTTTTCTATGAAGGGCTTCAACTTTTTCTCTTTCTGCCATCATAGCGGCATCGGTATTCTTCCATTTTTCCAATCTTCGAGCAGCTTTCTTTTCCAAACGAGCTAAATTCCATTCACGAAATTTAGATAAAACACCATCTTTTTTCTGAGCAAGAGCATCAAGTGCACTGCTTCCTCGTTCCATAAGACCTCCCCAAGCATCTTGAGCTTTTTCAATCACTGGTCGAACTACATGTTCTTTTCCCTTATCAAGAGCTCCAAGTGCAATGTCGCGAGCACCACCAGCAACATATGCGGCGGTTTCTTTTGTGCCTCTTGCAAGAGTTTTTGCTCCACCCTTAACAGCATCAACGCCTGAATCTATTCCAGCGAGAGCACCTATAAAACCAATTTCAGCAACATTTTTAGCTGCACCAGCAGCACGTTCAACCTTATCAATAGCACTGAGTGTGAGACCGAGAGCACCTTCACTTACGCGTTCAGCACCAACCTTTACTCCTTTTCCTATTGCTCTTCCTAACATAGCACCACCAACAACAGGAGCGACAACAGGTGCAGCAACAACGGCGCCTGCTACTTTTCCTGCAGTAACAACTCCTCTTGCGGTAGCTTTAGCAGCTTTTACACTTGCGTCTCTTGTTGCCGCAGCGGCAGCAGCAGCTTTTTCTACAGTAAAGTCTGTTGCTCTACCAACAGCATCAGCAGTTGCACCGGCAGCTCTTTTCGCTACGACATCAGGAGCCAATAAACTCGCACCAACATCTTTTAGTTTATCCATAAGACGACCCAAAAAGCCACCCATACCTTTTTTGGCAGAAGAAATTTTTTGTCCAATAGCAGCTGCACGGTCTCTTCCAATGTCAGCTAAAGGTTTTTTATGAATATCAAGATTATTTTCAAGCAATTCATTTTCCTTTTGCAAATCTTCTGGTGAATAAGCGGCATCAAACTCTTTACGTGCCTTAACGGCTGCATCTACATCAATATCATCGCCGTTCTTAACTCCAAGCAATTCTTTAGGATCGAGTGCGTCAAATTTTTGAGTCGCAATACTTGCCTCGTGTCCTTTATGACCACCTTCACGATATACTACTGACATATATCTATAATTATTATTTAAATTAAGCAAATTTATAAAGCCATTATAGCACAAAAAACGCGTTTTGTCAATGTAATTTTTGCTAAAAATGAACCTAAACTAAAATTTTTTGTAAACTTATTTATTTGGATGCAGTCCAAGGCGGCAATGAGCATTGCAGTGAGACGTAGTCAAAGCTACGTCGAACGAGAAGCGCAATGACAACGCAGGAATGCGCCAAATAAATAAGTTTAGGGATAGAGTTTTTCAATCTCAACACCAGTATAATAATATTTCAACAGCTGTTTGTAATCCAAATCTTCTTCATTGGCCTTAATCATAGCATCGCGTTGACTCATACCGACTCCATGGCCATACATTTTCTTTTTATCCCGCTTATCATAGACAGCTTTGACTGGAACAAGCCAAGGTTTATCACTTCCACCCCAAACTTTTGACCAGCTTCGAGTCATCCCATCACTATTTCCAAAATATGGTGTGATAATAACCGCATTTGGAGTCGCTGGATTACTATCAGTATCATAAGTTATAACCTCTCCACGTGTATCATTGGTTGCCTGCACGACTCGAGGGCGAAGCGCTTCGTTGCGGTAGCCGAGATAGAGCTGATCTCCGGTATGGGCCACGACGTCAAAATTGCCATTGGGGTATTTATCAGTCGTCGCAGTGATAAAATAGGCATAGGTACGCGCTGCTGTCTGCAGTGCTTTGATATATTCATAATCTGTTCCATTGCTGGTCTCGGCAATACCATATACATAGTCCTCAAGTAGAAGATCATTGATGATATAAATTGCCTTGCCGTCGTCTGTCAGGCGGTATTCCATGGATCCACGATAGGCATTGAAATTCATTCCCTTATGCCAATCAATCGTCCGCTGTTGATTGGTTATTTCAAACACTGCCTCAGGGTTCTCTGCTGGGACTAAACGAAAGTATTTTTTACCTTCAAATATATTCTTGCCAGATTGAAATGTATAGACTCCGGCTTTGTAGGCGAGTTTCGCTTTTTCGCCTTTTGGAAGCGTGTAAAGTTTTTCTCCTGCTTCACCGTCATAGAGATCGTAATCAGCATCAGTCGAAATAAATTCGGCAGTGTCTTTTTCTGGTTTTTCCAGTTTCCACAGACCAACACGAATCCGAGGTTCATCCGGCAAACGGAACAAATCCACTGGAGTTATATCATCTGATTTGAGTTTTGGCTCTTTATAATGTTTGGGAGCATTTTCAGTCACATCAACGTGCACCTCGGCTATAGTATCCTCGAGAGTGTTGCCATCGGCCTGCAAAATAAACCTCGCTACATATTCACCTTTTTCTTTGGGAGCACGAAAATAAAAGGTTTCTTTTACCGTTTGTTTTGGTGCAATGGTTTGTTTCTTTTCTAAAACGACTCGTTTACTTTGCCAACTTTCATCGCCAAACACCACTTCTTTTTCTACAGCAGCCAGGTGCGAAAGCGTAGGAGAAAGAAGCGAGTATGATTTCCACGTTTTTTCACCTGTATTTTCAAAGCTTACAATGAGTTTGATTTGATCTCCTCCTACGGCTTCAATATCTTTTTTGCTTTGGAGAATTCTTTGTCCATCATAGGGTTCAACCTGTTTTGGTGGTATGGCTACAGGTGCTCCTGGTTCTGGTTTTACTGGTGTTACGGTCGCAGTTTTTGCTGGTACGACTTTAATTTTAAGAAAAAAATATCCTTTATTTATCCAGCTAGAATTTTCGGCAGCCAAATAAAATTCTTCGGTATAGTCCCCTGTTTTGGACGGTGCTTGCAGATCAATTGTTAGTTCGCCAATAGCACCAGGTTTGACTTGGCCTTTTATTTTTCCAGTTTGTGTTTTGGAGAGCCAATTTTTGGAGGCAAAAGGCGATGCACGATACTTTGGTTCTACTGTGTAGGCAGAAATATACTGCGCGCCCTTTTCATTCCAAGTAGCCGTACCCGTGTTTTTAAATTTTATGACAACTGTTTTGGTAGAACCAGCTTCAATAGTAATAGGATCTGGTAGTGATTGAGAAATATACTGCGCAGAGTATGATGCGGCATCTTTAATAGTGAGCTTGGGATCAGCAGCTTGAGCTGGCATGGTAAAAGAAAAAATACCACAGACCAGTGCAGAAAAAGCTAAAAGATAAGAAAAATTTTTCATATGTCTATGAGTATACCAAAAAATCTTTTTTTACTCAATGAAAAATAGCATTTTATTGCTTTTCACAGCGAAAAATGATATTCTGTTTCTATATGTCTGTGACTCGACAAATCGCCCACAACACAATTGTTCAAATGGTTGGAAAAGCTATCTCCACAGTTCTTGGACTTGCTGCCATTGCCATGATGACTCGTTATCTGGGAACAGAACAATTTGGATGGTATGTTACAACCATATCTTTTTTACAGTTTGTGGGAATCCTAATTGATTTTGGACTCATTCCTGTAACAGCCCAAATGCTCAGTGAAGAAAAATTTGACTCAAAAGAACTGTTTCAGAACTTACTTGCGTTTCGGTTTGTGACAGGAGTGGTTTGTCTGGCCATTGCCCCCCTTATTAGCCTTTTCTTCCCCTATCCACCTGAAGTAAAAATTGCGATTGCCATTAGTGCTATTTCCTTTTTGGCCATTTCCATGAACCAAGTGCTCACTGGCTTTTTCCAAAAAGAATTAAAAATGTATCTGGTCTCTGCCGGAGAAGTCATTGGAAGAATTTTTCTCGTTGGAGGATTGTATATCCTCATGTATTGGGGAGCATCATTTCAACCGATCATGGCACTCATTAGTCTTTCTATTGTGGTATACATGAGTTTTCTCTTTTTCTTTGCCCGAAAGTATATTCCTCTGGCCTTTCGCTTCAATAGCACTATTTGGAAAGCCATTGCCATAAAAATGTGGCCCATTACCCTGTCTATTCTTTTCAATGTGGTCTATCTCAAGGGAGATATTCTTTTGCTTTCGTTTTATCGATCACAAGAAGAAGTTGGTCTCTACGGCGCAGCTTACCGCGTGCTTGATATTGTTACACAAATCGCTATGCTGAGTATGGGAATCCTTCTTCCACTTCTCGCTGGTAGTTGGACCAGAAAAAATAAAAAGGAATTTAAAGAACATTATGACCGCGCACTCATGATGATGTGCTTGTTGGGGTTACCACTTGCTACGGGTACCTTTCTTTTGGCTCGTCCGATCATGAATCTAGTAGCCGGAGAAGAGTTTGCCCCAGCGAGCCTGCCGCTTCAAATTCTCTCTCTTGCGGTGATTGGTCTATTTATTGGATCTATCTATGGGCATCTGGCTGTGGCAATTGATAGGCAAAGAACAGCGTTATATGTGTATATCAGTGCAGCAATACTCACGCTTGTTGGTTATCTCGTGTTTGTGCCGAGGTTTGGTATGATTGGCGCAGCCTGGATGACAGTATTTTCTGAAGTTTTTGTTGGTGTTGGGCTTTTTTTCTTGATCAAACGATATATTCAACTTCCACTTCCTTATTTATTTTTTTCCAAAATAATTTTTTCGACAGGTATAATGGCAGGCGTGCTCTACTTTTTGCCAAATCTTCATGTGCTCCTCAGCATTGTAATTGGCTTTTGTGTGTATGCAATAAGTCTTTTGCTCACCAAGGCAATTTCTAAAGATACCATAAAAGAAATTATTTCGCTTTCATAGTCCCTATGACCTATATACTTATTTTTCTCGGATTTTTGGTAGTGGTCTTTTTTCTCCAAAAATCAAGCCGAGCGCAACTGAATCAAAGCGTAAAGACAAGTCAAAAAAATAATCCCTTGAGAGATCTGAGCAGTTCACTTGGATTGCAATTTGAAGAAATGAAATCACCGAATAAAAAAGATACTTTCTATTCTATTGGGGGCCGTTCTTTTGGTGAGTACAAAGGTATTCCACTCGAAATACGATTTGAGAGTACAGCAGAGCTTGGCAATGGAGTCGGTATGGTATATAGTTACACGCTAGAAAAAACCGTAACATTTACTGTCAAAAATCCACAAAAAAAATCATTTGATATTGTGCCAAAACGTGCCGGAGTTCAGGCAGGCATAGCACAAAATCCTCGTTTTGATGAAAAACTTATACTTGTAGGTGATGCTATTATTCCAACTGATATACTGGATTATTTTGCTTCTCTTGGCTGGATGCACCTTACGCTCAAAGATTCTTCTCTTACGTTGCATGATACTTTCTACGAACAATTTCAAGGTATCTCTGGGAAAATGAATATGATAAAAGCCGAGCATCCGATTTGGAAAAATACCATTCAAAATGGAAAAATAGATGAAGCTTCGGCACGTACATTTTTTGATACACTCATAGATCTTTCCAAGCGATCGCATCTTGTCTAGGAAATTTTTATATCCCCTTGCCTTATAACAGTAATGATGTTGCCTTCAATATCTATGATGGTTGATGGAGGTGTGAGCGGGAGATTGCCTGCATCAATAAAAAAATCCGGACTATTTTCATTGCCGTTTCCAAATGTCTGCACAATTTCTTCTGAGGTATAGATGGCAGGTAAACCAGCGAGGTTTGCAGAAGTAGACACCAGTGGATGAGACAGTGTTTCAAAAAGTCTTTGAATAAATGGATGGGGAGAAATACGGCAAGCAATTTTTTCAAGAGAAGAAATAACAAGGTGCGAAAGATGAGTATCCTTTTGAACTGGTAAAGTAACCGTAAGAGCGCCTGGCCAATAGGGCTTTATTTTTTGCTCAACGTCAGGGTTTAAAACAGCATACTGCTTGAGCATTTCAATATCTTTGAAGAGCAAAATACAAGGTTTTTGTGGATCACGTTTTTTTATAGCAAACACCTTTTGTACAGCCATATTATCCAGAGCATCGCAGCCAATACCATAGCATGTCTCTGTAGGATAAATACATACTTTACCTGATTCTACTTCAGAAGTGAGCATATTCATTTCTACTTCTGTTTCAAAAATTTTTTTCATATATTATTCATTATCTTCACTTGACCTTCGATCGGGTCTGCCTTCTTTGTTCCAGCGTAAATAGCTTTCAATAAATGGATCCAAATTCCCATTCAAAATATCATCTGGATCCTTGGTTTCATGCCTGGTACGAATATCTTTTACCATTTTATATGGATGAAGCACATAAGAGCGAATTTGATTCCCCCATTCTGCGCTTTTATATTCACCACGCAGTTCAAGGCGTTCTTTTTCTTCTTGTTCTTCTTTTAGCTGGAGGAGTTTCGAGCGCAACACCTTCATAGCCGTTTCTCTGTTCTGAATTTGTGACCGCTCATTTTGACATTGAACCGTAATACCTGTTGGTAAATGAACAATTCGTACCGCCGAATACGTGGTATTTACACTCTGTCCTCCTTTTCCTCCAGACATAAATGTATCAATCCGCAAATCTTTTGAATCAATTTCTTCCATTTCACTTTCTTCCATTTCTGGAATCACTTCAATCAGAGCAAAAGAAGTATGTCGCATTTGTTCAGCATCAAATGGAGAAATACGCACTAATCGATGTGTACCATGCTCACTTTGAAGATGACCATACACGTATCTACCTTCTATACGAAAGACACAGGCTTTAATACCAGCTTCTGCACCCTGTGATTCATCGATTATGGTAACTTTCCAACCTTTTTTTTCTGCATAGCGAAAAAGCATACGACGAAGCATCTCTGCCCAATCTTGGGCTTCCGTTCCACCACTGCCAGCATGGACTGCCACAATCGCATTCTTCTTATCATGTTTGCCGGAAAGGAGCAGGTAAAATTCTAGAGAGGAAAATCTTTTTTTCAAAAATTCTGTCTGTTCTTGTATTTCTTGTTTCATGGTTTCATCCGTGATATCGCCCATATCGGCAATCAAACTGAGTAAACTTTTTACTTCTTTTTCCATGGTTTCCCATTCCCCTATTTCACTGGTAATATCTGAAAGACGCTTACTCACCGCAGTCGCATTTTCTTGGTTATTCCAAAAACCAGGAGATTGCATATCTTCTTCGAGGCGTTTTTGTTCAGAGCGTAAATCGTCTATCCGCAAGAGATCCATGGTGTCATTAATTCGAATAGCCAATTCTTCAAGAACCTTTTTTTCTTCATTCATAGTGGTTCCATCTTACAAAAAAAGGCCTAAAAAAGCAACCCACCTGGGTTGCTTCTTATCTAGAGATTATTCAGTGCTTCGCGGGTAGCTGGGCCTACATGCCCTTTTGGATCAATACCACGATCTTTTTGAAAATTGAGCACGGCTTCACGAGTAGCAGGGCCAAAGTATGCATTTGGAGTGGCAGTCAAGTAGCCCAAATCCGTAAGAATATTTTGCAAAGCAAGGACATCTTGTCCAGAAGATCCAACTGATAAAAATCGAGTAAATTGGACAACTCTTACTGATGGTTCCTCTGTATTTCGTGGATATACTTCGTTTTGAGAAACAGTAACAACTCTGTCTTTATTGTAATTTGAAAATATTTCTAAAGGATTTACTTCTTCCTTATCAAGGACAGAACCTTTATTTACAATCCGATAGAGAGTATCATTTTGTGGATAACGAATGATTGTTCCAGCTGGTCGAACAGGTTTATCAATCACACGGCCTTCGGTAAAAGAATTGATCGTATCTTTTGCTACCTCATCTACCCAACTAAAAAGGTATCCAAGCGCACGGAAAATGACTTCCGTTTGAATCCAATGTTTTTGTGCTCCGATAATAAGATACACTTTTGGGTCATCGATCATTTTGATAAGAGAACCCGTAGTCAAAGTACGTCTTGGTCCAACCGGGATAATATTCATTGCATCATTTGGAATTTCCGCAAGGATCTGTGGATCAACTGTTCGTATATTTTTCCATGATTCAAAATACGTAAAGTACAAATCCGCATTGATAAAGGCGCGTTTGGCACAGGCAATAGTGGTGTTTATAGTTCCATCACTATTATGAGCAACATCGACCAAGTACACAGCAGGAGAGCCTTCTATTTTATATGGATTTCCTTTGAGCAGAAGACATTCTCTTGGAGGAGTAGGATTATTTGTATCTTGAGGTTCAGAAGGAGAAACAGGAGGCAAAATTTTTGCTGGGGCTATAGTAGCAAAAATAAATTTTGGAGCACCATTTTCAAGACCAAGATAGGTAACACTCAAATCAACCTTTTTATCCCCATCAGTATCAATACGTTTTATTTTGTTTTTTTGGAGTGTGAGGGTAAGAGGATCTGATTCCAGAATGATAACAGCAGTTTGTTCGCTGGCTGATACACGAGTAACATGGTGCACTGCCTTACCAATCACAATTTTTTGTCTCTGCGTGTCAGAGAGCTTGATGGTTTCTTCTGCAGGGACAAATGGTGAAGAGGATGAATCTTCTTCTTCCGGAGGATTATTTTGACGTCCTCCATCTCCTCCATTATAGCTTCTGCCAGGTTCTTCTTCGACCGCATCATCATCTGTAATATTTACAGTAATATCATTAATCTCGATTCCACCATAGTCCGCATCATCACTAAGAGCCACATGACTCAAGGTAGATGTGCGGTCACCATCAATATCTGCATTATCAATACCTGTTATGGTAATAGTTTTGGCTGTATCCCAAGAGGCTGTAGTGAAAATAATTGAACTCGTTGAAACAGTAATGCCCTCTCCAGCAGTGATATTGACAGTGACAGATTCACTTGGCTCTGAATTGAGAACCATCGTATAGGTATCAGTTCCAGCATTTTCATTCAGATTTGTTGTTCCCCCTGACTGGGTCAATATAACCTCGGCAATATCATCATCTGTATTGGTAACATTGACATCAGCCGGATTGAGACCACTATAATTCACATCATCAGAAGTTACGGCACTGTGTATAATTGAAAAATTGGTATCTCCATCAATACTATCATCATCAACACCTGTTACAGTGACAGTACGAGCCAGATTCCAACTCCCCGAAGTAAAGACAATTGATGAAGTAGAGACGGTTCCTTCATCTGTATTATTACTTGCTACAGGAATAGTAACATTTGCTGTTGGCTGACTCGTAAGTAGAAAAGTATAGGTCGCCGTTCCCCCGCCTTCTGATGTATTTCCTGAAATAGCCGAAACCGTAAACCCAGCAGTATCATTGTCCGTAATAGTATTTATCACCGAAGAAACCACAAAATCATCGTAATTTGGATCATCAGAAGTGACTGTATGAGAAATCGTTGAAGTATTTACCGTATCATCCACATTGTCATTGACGGCTGTTACCGTAATTGTTTGAGGAGTATTCCAGTTTGCAGAAGTAAAGGAAAAAGAACTCGTTGAAACAGAACTTTGAGCATCAACACTCAAAACAAAATTTACGCTTGCTGTTGGCTCGGTATCAAGAACGAGAGTATAGGTATCAGTGGCACCACCTTCTGTTGTCTCGACAGTATCACCCACGAGGGTTATTCCTGCGGTATCATTGTCGGTATTGCTCAGACCAACATTTGCAGGATCAATCCCATCATACGCATCATCCAATGATGTAGAAGCATCGAGTACTATAGAATACGCAACATCACCATCATCCACAGAATCATTCACACCTGTCACTATTATGGTTTGAGGAGTATCCCAATTTTCTGAAGTAAAGGTTACACTTGAAGTAGAAACCGTTCCTTCTGAGGTATCAGAACTTGAGATACCAATAAAAACATTTTCCGTAGGCTCAGTATCCAAAACCAAAGTAAAATTTGCAGTAGCCCCGGCCTCAGAAGTATTGCCTGATATTGCCCCCACGGTAATACCCGCAACATCGTCATCAATATTTACACCTGTCACATCGGTTGGATTGATAACAGCATATTTGGGATCTGTTGAAGAAACTGGACCAATCACAACGATATAAGAACCATTTCCATCAGTTAAAAGATCATCGAGCCCTGTCACAATAACTGTTCGCTCACTACTCCAATTAGACGGATTAAAGATCAATGTAGAGCTTGAAATTGAAGCCTCTGTTCCATCAGTTACCGAGAGATTAACTTGGACATCTTCTACAGGGCGACTATCCAAAACTACCGTAAAGGTAGAAGTAACGCCAGCTTCGGTCGTGGTAACAAAAAGTGGCGATATGGTGACACCAGCAATATCATTATCTGTAATGTTTACAGTAACATCTGAAACAACAACATCTTCATAGGAAGCATCAGCAGAAGTCGCATCATGGGTGATTGTAGAGGTATGAGGAGAATCTTCATCAATATTATCATTGTCCGCAGTTACCGTAATAGTCTGAGGTGTATCCCAATTTTCTGTAGAAAAAATAATTGAACTCGTTGAAACCGTACTTTGGCTATCAGCCGTAATTTCTACCGTAACAGAAAATGTTGGTTCAGTATCAAGAACAAGAGTATAGGTATCGGTCGCACCGCCTTCAGTAACATCAGTTGATCCATCGCTTTGCGTAATCGTAACACCCACGACATCATTATCAATATTTTCAATACTGACATCGGTTGGATTTATATTATTATAATTTGGATCAGTTGAAGAGGTGACTGCAAGATTTACGGTATAAGCAATAGCACCATCATCAATATCATCATCAACTCCGGTAACAATTACGGTTCGAACCGTATCCCAATTGGCAGGATTAAAAGTAAGACTTGAAGTAGAAATGCTTCCTTCTGTACCATCTGAAGAACTCAAAGGGAGAACGACTGTTCCTGTCGGCTCACTATTAAGAACAACCGTAAAGGTGGAAGTAACCCCTGCTTCGGTAGTACTGGCAGAAATGGTTGAAACCGTTATTCCGGCTGTATCATTGTCTGTAATAGTCGCCGTCACATCATCAATTGATATTCCTTCATAATCGCCATCAACACTCGTTGCCACATGACTAATGGTAGAAGTATGTCCCCCTTCTGCAATAAAGTCATTAACGGCTGTTACCGTAACGGTTTTGGCCGTATCCCAATTGAGTGCAGTAAAAACAAGTGAACTCGTCGAAATTGTACTTTGGCTATCTGATGTAATTTCAATAGTTACGTCAGCTGCTGGAGCTGCATCCAAAACCAAAGTATATGTATCAGAATCGCCCGCTTCGGTAAGAACAGTTGTACCACCTGAGGCAGTAAGAGTTACTCCAGGCATCGGTTCATCATTATCTGTAATGTTTACCGTAACATTTTCCATGACAGTACCACTATACATAAAAGCAAATGTGCTAATGGTGCTTGAAACCGTTGCACTATGATTTCCTTCTACATTCACATCGTCAGTGGCAGTCACCGTCACCGTCTGAGGCGTATTCCAATCATCTGAGTGAAAATAAAGTGTCGTGGTCGAAAGAGAGTATTGAGTACTGGTCGTCAACGATATAGTGACATTGGAAAAAGGATTTTCATCCAGCACGACATCAAATGAATCAGTTGCTCCACCTTCAACAATATTGGTAGATCCACCAGACTCTGTGAGGGTAATACCATCATTATCATATACCGTGACAAACAAACTGTTGATAGAAATATTGTGATAATTGGAATCAGTTGAAGAGGCAGTAAAGCTCACTGAAGTATTTTCTGATCCCTCAAAAGTACCATCATCAATAGCCGTCAAAGTAACGGTTTGGGATTGGTCCCAATTGAGCACACTAAAGGTCAACTCTGCAGGAGAGGCTGTCATTTCTGAACCATCGTCGAGGATAACAATAACATCGTCCGCAGGCTCGTTTTCCAGATTGACTGTAACAGTATCAGTCGTACCCCCTTCACGAATACTTGAATTTCCATTCGATGCCGTGACAGTTACCGCTGGACTTTCATTGTCAATAACCGTACCAAAAATACCACCGATAAAAATTGCGTTATACTGAGGATCATCTGAGGTTGAACTGTGATTAATATTTATTCCATCCCAGGGATCCACATCCCCATCATCTACAGCACTAACCGTAATAGTTTGAGGAATATTCCACGTACTTGTATTAAATATAATAGAAGATGTCGATACAGTCACTTCAGCATTTGGGGAAATATTGATAGTAACCGCCGCTAGAGGAATCGTATTCAAAACAAGTGTATATGTATCAGTAACACCATTTTCAGATACTAGGGTTGAGGAATCACTATGAATCAATGTTACACCAGCAAAATCATTGTCCGAAACACTGACACTGACATCATCGATGCTAACCCCTTCATACCCCGGATCTGTGCTTGAAACACTATGAGTAATAGTTCCTGAGTGTGAACTTTCGGCAATGCTATCATTGATAGCTCCTACAGATATTGATTGAGGCGTATCCCAATTTGCAGGCGTAAACTCAATACTTTCGACGGTTGTGGTCACCTGATCGTCGGAAGAAATATGAACGGTCACCGTAGCCAAAGGAAGTGAATCCAATACCAAAGTATAGGTATCAAGGAGATCCGAACCTTCGGTTACATTGACGCCAGATCCCACATCACTCGTTATACCAGGAGTATCATTGTCTTCTATAGTATATGTATGCGCAGAAGCAATACCGACAATACCATTGAACGGATTTGAAAGACCGACCACAATATCCTCGTCTGACTCCATATCACCATCGTCAACTATGGTAAAAGAAATAGTAGTGGTGGTAGCACCCATATCCACAGAGGCTGTCCCATTTACCAGAGTAAAGTCAACTCCACCACCTGTAGCCGTAGTTGAGGTCAAATTGACAGTATAATCAACAAAAGTAGTGGTTGCCGCAGGACCACTCGTAATAATTTCAATATTTCCAGTAGTAACAGACTCACTCGCGGTTGAAGTCGTGAGTGTGAATTCCATAATATACTCTGGTTCTACACAAGTATAGTTCGAACCACTCAAACTTGGGTCTACAATACCAGAAGATCCCCACTGAATTTGTCCATTTGCATTTGAGGTATCCAAAGCAGTTGCAGCACATTCATCTACAATATAAAATTTTCGACTTCGAGAAAGTGTACCATTTCCTGTAGAGTCAAGACTTGATGGAATATTCAAAACACCGTTATTTGAAACCGTAACACTATTAAAAACATAACCACCAGCATAGGTTGCCACCCGATCACTGCTTGGGATAGAAGGAGAATACGGCGGCTCTGTTGCATAATAAACGCTACTCACTCCACCATTATCAATAATCAAGTCACCATATGTCTGAGCAGCTGGTTTTTTGTAAATAGTCCCTGCACCACCATCGTCTCCAGAACCAGAAACATCTCCACCTTTGGCCTCAAGGGTAAAACTCGAAGAAATATTGGTATAATGAAGAGCAATACGACCACCACCACCGCCTCCCCAAGAAGTGACTCCTCCCCCTCCATTGGCAGTCAAAGTACCATCACCCATAATATTTCCTGAGGCATTGAGATAAATAGTTCCACCAGCACCTTGACCACCAGAAGCAATCGTGGCAGCATTGGCATAAATCGTCCCACTTACGGTTACATTGGCTGCGGTAATACGAACCACACCGCCACCTCTTGCAAGCGTAGTAAACCACGAACCACTTGATCCAGGATACATTGGATTTGAGATAGAATCATATTGGGGTCCAACCGCTGCAACAAAAGAAACATCTGTATAAGAACCTCCAGGTCCACCATGAGAACCACCACTGCCGTATGAACTGGCGTACCCAAAAAAATTTCCTATTACTCCATCATAAATTCCATATCCATACAGACTACTTCCATCAGAAATCAACCCTTTGGCTGAAACATCAATCGATGCACCTGATTCAACCACCACATCACCTGTAATATTGAGGTCTATTTTGTTATAAGTCCCATCTGTAGTAACAGCAAAAGCATGAGTGAGAGTCACCCCGCTTCCAATAGTCAATGAAGCCAAATCAATCGGATCTGCATTCCCCAGCTGAGTGAGCGTAAAAGTACAAGCCCCACTCCCCTGTGCAAGAGTAAGATCTGCACCAGAAGAAAATTGATCACCCGTAGAGTCAGTGTAAGTGCCAACAGAAATTGTGCGACTATTGCCGTCACAATTGAGAGTTTCAGCGGCCGCACGTACTTTTGGACTCGGAAGAGAGACAACGAGTGTCGTAGCAATTGCAATAATAGAAATAAAAAAATACAACCGATCAAGTCTGAAAAATTCTTTCACAAAAGAAAACCTCCTCATAAACACATTTTTTAGAAGTACCGATATTATATCATTTTTTACAAAAA
>JACCDN010322142.1_pt1 | contig 18427 bp, 18 predicted proteins | sample 7441691 | NCBI WGS metagenome assembly JACCDN01 (sample SAMN15323439, study PRJNA562643) | freshwater metagenome | isolation source: river surface water | place: USA:Blue River Watershed | collected 2017-08-16
CCCGCCGAAGCGGGTCTTTTAGAAGTTTGGTTTATAGAGCTGAAACCTTCTTGGCAATAGCTGACTTCTTGTTAGCTGCTGCGTTCTTGTGGAATACACCCTTTGAAACAGCCTTGTCTAGCTTCTTGGTAGCAACCTTTAGAGCTTCTGCTGCAAGAGCCTTGTCTCCAGCTGCTGCTGCTTCACGAACTGCACGGATAGCAGTTCTTACTTCGCTACGAACAGCCTTGTTACGCTCTTGAGCCTTAAGGTTTGTGCCGATACGTTTGATCTGCGACTTGATATTTGCCATGTTTCACTTTCTTAGGGGCTTTGTCCCGCTCACGCGGAACATCTTCAAAAATCTTGAGGTTTGTGGATTTGGAGGAACTCGTCATTCAAATCTCTACAAGACTACCAGCGTTTTGGGGAATAGGGCAACCCATTCTTCGGGCAAGTATCTCTAAACTGCCCTAGATTTCAAGGGTTTATGCGAGAATAAGGAGACGGCAATCGCCGTCAATCTGCTCTTTTAGCTAAATCAAGAGGTCTCCTTTGTCACCACGTGCCACCACTTCACTAGTGCCAGGTCAGACCAACCCTGAATTTATCCGCAATTTCTGCATCATTGCCCACATTGACCACGGTAAATCAACCCTTGCTGACCGCATGCTTCAGCTAACCGGTGTCGTCGATGACCGTTCCATGAGAGCTCAATATCTAGACCGTATGGACATTGAGCGTGAGCGTGGAATCACCATCAAATCTCAGGCAGTAAGAATGCCTTGGGAATTTGAAGGCAAGACCTATGCAATGAACATGATTGACACACCTGGTCACGTTGACTTCACATATGAGGTGAGCAGATCTCTTGCTGCTTGTGAAGGTGCAATTCTTTTGGTTGATGCTGCTCAAGGTATTGAAGCCCAGACTCTCGCGAACCTTTATCTAGCAATTGAGAATGACCTAGAGATCATTCCAGTTCTAAACAAGATTGACCTTCCTGCAGCTCAACCTGAAAAGTATGCAGAAGAACTTGCGAACCTAATCGGTGGAGACCCAGCTGACTGTCTTCGAGTTTCAGGTAAGACCGGTGTTGGTGTTTCAGAACTTCTAGATCGAATCATTGGAAAGATTCCGGCTCCCGTTGGTGACCCTAATGCTCCTGCTCGGGCAATGATCTTTGACTCTGTCTATGACTCTTACCGTGGTGTTGTTACTTACGTTCGTATGGTCGATGGAAGCATGACACCTCGTGAGCGAATCACCATGATGTCAACTAAAGCTGTTCACGAACTTCTAGAGATTGGTGTTTCTTCTCCAGAACCAGAACCAACTAAAGGTTTAGGTGTTGGTGAAGTAGGTTATCTAATCACTGGTGTTAAGGATGTTAGACAGTCCAAGGTTGGTGACACTGTCACTTCAGCCATGAAGCCTGCAACAGAGGCACTAAAGGGATATTCAGAACCTAACCCAATGGTTTACTCAGGCATCTATCCAATCGATGGTTCTGACTATCCAATCCTTCGTGAAGCTTTAGACAAGTTGAAACTGAGCGACGCTTCTTTGGTTTATGAGCCAGAGACATCTGTTGCTCTAGGTTTTGGTTTCAGATGTGGATTCCTTGGTCTATTGCACCTCGAGATTATTACTGAGCGACTAGAGCGTGAGTTTGGATTAGATCTAATTGCAACAGCCCCATCTGTAGTTTATGAAGTGACTCTCGAAGATAAGCGCCAGGTAACTGTTACAAACCCAAGCGAATATCCAGTCGGAAAGATATCGAAGGTTCTAGAGCCAATGGTAAAAGCAACACTGCTTTCACCTAAGGACTACGTCGGAACCATTATGGAACTCTGCCAGTCAAGAAGAGGTGTTCTTGTTGACATGCAGTATTTCGGAACCGATCGTGTGCAGCTTCGCTACACAATGCCGCTAGCTGAAATTGTTTTCGACTTCTTCGACAACCTAAAGTCCCGCACTCAAGGGTATGGATCTCTTGATTATGAAGAGTCTGGATTAGCTGAGGGAGACCTAGTTAAGGTAGACATCCTGCTACAGGGCGAACAGGTTGATGCTTTCAGTGCAATCGTTCACAAGGACAAGGCCTATGCCTACGGTGTGATGATGACCACCAAACTTCGTGAACTTATTCCTAGACAGGCATTCGAAGTTCCTATCCAAGCAGCTATCGGTGCTCGTATCATCGCTCGTGAATCTATTCGTGCTTTCCGTAAAGACGTTTTGGCAAAGTGTTACGGCGGTGACATCAGTCGTAAGCGCAAGCTTCTAGAAAAGCAAAAAGAAGGTAAGAAGCGCATGAAGATGGTGGGACGCGTAGAAGTTCCTCAAGAAGCCTTCATTGCAGCCCTGTCTTCATCAAATGAGAAAAAAGGCGAGAAGAAGGCTAAGTAATGCCTCAATTTCCTAAAGGGGAAACTGCTCCTGTTGATGGACTAATTCCTTCTTCAGCTCTTGTTGATGCCGAATCAAGAACATTTCACGCCTATGTTCACGTTCCTTACTGTGAAGTGAAGTGTGGCTACTGTGATTTCAATACCTACACAGCCGATGAGATCGGCACTTCCACTCAAGGAACTTTCGCTGAGACTCTGATCAGGGAAATTGAGTTTGCTGAAAGAGCCCTAGACAATTCAAAACTTCCCAAGAGACCAATGAAGTCAGTCTTCTTTGGGGGAGGAACACCAACTCTTCTTCCAGTTACAGACTTGATTGATATGCTCAACAAACTGAAGGACACCTTCGGTATTGAAGAAGACGCGGATATCACTACAGAAGCTAATCCTGACTCTGTTGATGAGCAGTATGTCAGAGATCTAAAAGCTGGGGGATTCAACCGAATCTCATTCGGCATGCAGTCTGCCGTTCCTCATGTTCTAAAGGTTCTTGAAAGAACGCACAATCCCGAGAACGTAGTGAAGGTTGTGAACTTCGCTAAGTCTGCTGGATTGTTCACAAGCGTTGACCTTATTTATGGTTCTCCAGGTGAATCACTAGAGGACTGGAGACAAACTCTTGAAGCAGCAATTGCTTTAGATACAGATCACATCAGTGCTTATTCACTAATCGTTGAACCTGGGACCAAGCTAGCTAGACAAGTAAAGAGCGGGGAGCTAATTCCTGCAACTGATGATTTTCAGGCAGAGATGTATGAACTTAGTGAGAAGTTACTCTCTGCTGCAGGATTCGTGAACTATGAAGTTAGCAACTGGGCCAAGTCAGTTGTACAACGTTCAGGACACAATATGGCCTATTGGAAATCTATGGACTGGTGGGGTTTTGGCCCAGGTGCTCATTCTCATGTTGGTGGAATTCGCTGGTGGAATGTAAAGAACCCAGCTGCTTACACAGATCGCATGAAGGCAGGTCTTTCGCCAGCACTTGAGCGAGAAATTATTGACCAAGAGAACAGAGACATCGAGAAGGTAATGCTAGAAACTCGCATCAGCGATGGCATCTCTCTTGAATGGTTGAAGTCAAAGGGATTTGCGCAAGCATCTGTAGTAGCTGGTCTGATAGCAGAAGAGCTAGTTGAGCCAAGGGCTGCTATGACAGGAACTATTGTTCTGACTGCAAAAGGTCGCTTGCTAGCCGATTTTGTCGTGCTGAAACTGCTGGGGTAGCAGATAATTTAAATGAACCAAGACTAAGGAGAATCAAGTGGGTTACTGCGTTTCATGTGCCAAGGATGTCAAGGCAGGCAAGTTCTGTCCTACCTGTGGCCGTCAACTATTGACCAGCCAGGAATTGAAGGCCGAAGCCAGTGCTGCGGAAAAGGTTAGCGCACCTGTCCAAGGTAAGAGCAACCTAGCTTTGTGGGTTCACCTTGCTCCACTAATCGCCGCTGTCGTATCTATCTGGCTGACAGTTGCCCTATTCCTGCTTTGGCTACCTGGTCTCTTAATCAGGAATTCAGCAACAGCTACGGATTTTGAGAAGCGTCACGCTACCGAATCAATGAACTTCCAATTGACTGTGCTGATATTTAGTGCAGTGGCCGTAGTGTTTAGCATCGTCACCCTTGGTCTCGGAATTCTTCTTGTAGTGCCAGCAGCCTTCGCTGTCAGCATTGCCGCTCTGATCTTCATGATTATGGGTGCTGTGGCTGCTAGCAGTGGGCGTGAGTTCAGATACCCAGTATCTATCCGCTTCGTCAAGTAATATTGGCACTCTAGGAGTTAGAGTGCCAATAACCTCAATTCCTACCTATAGGAAAAGGAGTTGAGTTGATTTCAGAGCGTAATGCCGCTGTTCTGCGGTCAATTATTGAAGACTTCATTTTGACTAATGAGCCTGTGAGCTCAAAGGCACTTCTAGAGCGACACCAGTTTGGTGTTTCAAGTGCAACCATCAGAAACGACATGGCGGTCCTTGAAGAAGAGGGCTATATCCAAGCACCTCACACTTCCTCAGGACGTGTTCCAACCGATAAGGGTTATCGAGTATTCGTAGATCAGATGATCAATGCTGAGGCAACAGCTGAACTAAAGAAGAACTTAGTTGAACTCAACAGATTGTTCTCAAAGACCTTGGATCAACTAACCGATTTAGATGAGAAGTTGCAAACTTCAGCACAACTTCTTGCAAAGGTAACTGGAGAAGCTGCTGTTGTTCAGTATCCAAACCTGCAAAGCACTTTTGTTCGCTCAATTGAGTTTGTGAAAGTTTCAGAGAACCGAGTCTTAGTTCTACTCATTACCCAAGCTGACCGCATCGCTCAACACATTGTTCATCTGAGTAGTGACATCTCTGAAGTTCAGTTAACTAAGCTAAAGGTTGCTTTTAGTCAGGTTTGCTCAGGGGCGGCCATTGACACACTCAACGAAAAATTGAGTCAACTAGTTACAAAGACTCCTAATGACTTAGCTGGTCATGCAAAAGCACTAGTTGATGGACTTCTTGTTCTCATCAAGGCGAACAAGCAGGACAAGGTTGCTTTCGCTGGGGCATCTAACTTAGTTAGATCTGAACAAGATTTCGCTGGCGGTCTTTCATCTTTATTAGAAACTTTTGATGAGGGCACAGATATCTGGAGAGTATTGAACCTGTGGAAAATCGATGCAGAGACTCCTAAGGCCATCATAGGTTCAGAGAACAGTGTTACTGAGTTCTCAACTAGCTCATTGCTTCTATCTGGTTATAGCAATCACGGAACTCAACTAGCGAAGATTGCAGTGCTGGGTCCTACTCGCATGAACTATGCAAAGAACCTTGCTGCAGTTTTAGCTTTGTCACAACTTTTATCAAAGAATCAAGAGGACTAATTGGCTGATCATTACGAAGTGCTTGGTGTTCCTAGGGACGCTAGCCAAGAGCAAATCAAAAAGGCTTATCGCAAGCTTGCTCGTGAACTGCACCCGGATATGAACCCAGGTGAAGCAGAGCAAGAACGTTTCAAGCTTGTTACTCACGCTTATGAAGTTCTTAGCGATGAGAACTCTCGTCAGCAATATGACATGGGTGGTTCTTCACCATTTGGTGATTCAGCAGGCTTTGGTTTCGGAGACATCTTTGAGAACTTCTTCGGTGGCGGTCAAAGAGGGCCTAAGAAGATGGCTGAGCGTGGCCAAGATGCTCTATTGCGAGTTGAACTTACTCTTGCTGAAGTTGTATTCGGTGTTGAGAAGCAGATAGAGATTGACACAGCAGTTACTTGCGAAACCTGTTTAGGTACAACCTGCCGTCCTGGCACATCTCCTGAAGTCTGTGACATCTGTAGAGGGTCTGGTCAGATTCAAAGACAGGTTCGTTCAATACTTGGAAACGTGGTCACATCAGCACCTTGCGGTAGCTGTAGAGGCTATGGGCAAACTGTTCCTGATCCATGTCTTGATTGTCGTGGACAGGGGAGAACTAGAGCCAGGAGAACTCTGGATCTAAACATCCCTGGTGGAGTTGAGCATGGTCTTCGTCTGCAGCTATCTGGTCAAGGTGAAGTTGGCTTTGCGGGTGGACCTTCTGGTGACATCTACGTTGAAATTAGCGTCAGAGCAGATCAGTTCTTTGAACGCGATGGAGATGATCTTTTAGCAAACCTTGAAGTTCCTTTACATGATGCAGCTCTTGGCACAATCGTTCCGATTGAAACCTTCGATGGCAAAGTTGATGTTGAAATCAAAGCTGGAGCTCAAACCGGTGACGTTGTCACCTTGAAAGCAAAAGGCATCAAGCACCTACGTCATAACGGAAGAGGCGATCTCAACGTTCGCATTCAAGTTCTGACTCCTTCAAAACTTGATTCCAAGGAGAAAGAGCTTTTCAAGAAATTGGCTGATTTGCGTAAGTCAGATAAGCCTGGTCTTGCCAAAGTCAATCAATCCAACTTCGGGCGTAGGTCCCGCAAGTAATGGTTGAACCACTATTTCATAAAGACAACCTGAACGCCGAGGTCGGTTCAGTTATAGAACTTGATGGCCCTGAAGGCAAGCACGCGGTTTCGGTAAGAAGAATGCGTCAAGGGGAAGCTATTCAACTAAGCGATGGCAAGGGCTTGCGCGTTCGTGGAAATGTAGTTGATGTTGCTGGCTCAACTCTGAAGCTAGAGGTTTCAGAAGTAGTTTCTGAAGAGCTTCCATCGAGGCAGATCACGCTTATTCAAGCATTAGCCAAGGGCGACCGTGACGAGATGGCGATTCAAGCTGCAACCGAGATTGGAGTCATGGGTATTGTTCCTTGGCAGGCGAGCAGATCTATTTCTAGATGGGATGGGCCCAAGGTTGCTAAGGGGATAGCAAGATGGCAACAGATTGTTAGTGAAGCTGCTAAACAGAGCCTCAGAGCATTCACTCCCGAGGTTCAGAACATCGCAGACACTAAAGAATTAGGGAACCTAGTCGCTAGCTTTGATTTGGTTCTTGTTCTAGACACATCAGCCACCAAACACATCTCCGAAACCCCCATTCCTAAGCAAGGCAAGATTGCTCTAGTTGTTGGCCCTGAAGGCGGAATTGAGCAGAGTGAGCTTGATTCTCTAGAAAAAGCAGGGGCAAAGCTAGTAAGCCTTGGGGCCAATGTCCTTAGGACCTCAACTGCAGGCCCTGCACTTATTGCCGCCTTGTTGTTGGGCAATGTCTAGCCCAACCTTAGAATTGAACAAATAAGGAGTTTCATTGGATTGCATTTTCTGCAAGATTACCTCGGGAGAAATCCCCGCAACGTTCGTCGCTGAATCAGAGCACGCGGTTGCCTTTAATGACATCAACCCAGCCCAACCTGTTCACGTGCTCGTGGTGCCTAAAGTGCACTTCAGAGATGTTGCAGAGCTAGCTGTGTCTAACACTGAAGTTTTGGCTGATCTAATTCAACTTGGAGTCAAGGTTGCAGAGCTAACATCAACCGGGTCTTTCAGACTTCAGTTCAACACGGGTGAAGAAGCCGGACAGACTGTATTCCATGCTCACGGCCACATCACTAGCAGAACTCCGAGGTCCTAGTGTCTTTGGAACCCAAGGGTATGGATACCAAACTAGAGTTTTCAATCAATCTGCCTAATCTAATTTCTGTTTTTGGGACTGAGGATCAACTACTCAAGTCAATCGAAGCGATTCATCCTGATGTTTCAGTTTTGGTTCGAGGAAATGTGGTGAGCATTACTGGCAAGGAACAGGATTGCTTCGCTGCAAAGAAACTCATTGATGAGGCAATCAAACTAGTTGAGGCAGGGCATGAGATTGCTCCGGCAGACATCGCTAGATCAGCCAAGATGATTGACCAGCAGGTTTCTCCTGCTCAGATGCTGAGCCAGAGCATTATTTCCGCTCGTGGCAAGAACATCAGACCTAAAACGGTTAATCAAAAGAACTACGTTGACGCTATCGACCAGAACACAATTGTTTTCGGTATCGGTCCGGCTGGTACAGGTAAGACATACCTAGCGATGGCTAAAGCAGTTCAGGCTCTTCACCGCAAAGAAGTTAGTCGCATCATTCTGACTAGACCAGCTGTTGAAGCGGGAGAGCGTCTTGGATTCTTGCCAGGAACCTTGAGCGACAAGATTGACCCTTATCTAAGACCGTTATTCGATGCTCTTCACGACATGATGGATCCTGAAACAGTTCCTAAGTTGATGGCGACTGGAACTATTGAGGTTGCTCCACTTGCATACATGCGTGGTCGAACTCTTAATGACTCATTCATCATCTTGGATGAAGCTCAGAACACTACACCGGAGCAAATGAAGATGTTTCTCACCCGTCTTGGTTTCAACTCCAAGATGATCGTCACAGGAGATGTTACTCAGATTGACCTCCCAGGTGGAACTTCAGGTTTGAAGGTTGCTAAGAACATCCTCAGTGATGTTGAAGACATGTCTTTCTGTGTCCTTGACTCAACGGATGTCGTTAGACACTCACTAGTAGGAAAGATTGTTGACGCCTACTCAAAGTTCGAAGAGAAGCAGTCAAAGTCAAAGGGATTGCCAGGTAAGAACCGATGAGCATTGAAATTGAAAACGAATCTGGAGTTGATGCTCCGCTAGAACACATTCTTGCTCTTGCTGAATTTGCATTAGGAAAGATGCACATTGATGCTGCTGCTGATATTGAGATCCTTCTTGTGAATGAAGTTGTAATGGAGGCTTACCACCTTGACTGGATGCAGGAGAGTGGCTCTACAGACGTTCTGTCTCAGCCAATAGACGGCTTGAGACCAGGTAAACCAAGCGAAAAGACACCAGCTGGTCACCTTGGAATGATTGTTCTATGCCCTCAGGTTGCTGCTCGTCAGGCGGTAGTTGCCAAGCATTCTGAGCTTCAAGAGACACTTATCCTTATTGCCCACTCAATTCTCCATCTCTTGGGTTACGACCACGCTGAGAAGCAGGATGAGATTGAAATGTTCGCACTTCAATCTGAGATCGTTTCTGAATATCTCGAAAGTGTTGGTGCCTAGGTGTTGTTTCTAGCCATTTCGATTGCTTTGGTTCTGGCTGTTTGTGCGTATTTGCTTGCTATCGCTGAAACTGCAATCAGGCTAAACGATGAGGATAGCCGTTCAACTGATGGCATAGCTTTTACTCGACTGGTATTCGTGGGTCTATTTGGAATTGTCGTAAGCCAGTCATTCACTCCAGGAAGATTTACTTGGTGGATTGTCGCCATACTCTCAGTTCTGATTGTCATTAGCTTAGTCTTCACACTCCAGTTGGTGGGTAGGGGTATTGGAAAGAGCTCCTTTGGTCTCAGGGTTCTAAAGTTTCTTGCTCCAGTAATCAAGTCCATCAACATCCTCTTTACCCCGTTGAGCATTCCAACCGAGGAAACCGAAGAGTTTGAAGCCGAACTGATTGAATCCGTTGAAGAGCTTTCAGAAACGATCTCTCGCGAAATCATGGTGCCGAGAATTGACATGGCCACAGTCAAAGAAGATCAGACTCTTGATGAGTCAATGACGGTGTTCTTTAGACACGGATTCTCTCGTCTACCGGTGATTGGTAGGAATCTTGATGACATTAAGGGTGTTCTATACATCAAGGATGTTGCAAGACTTATTCATGAGAACCCAACTAAAGCAGCAAGCGTTACTGCTGTCGATCTATCTCGTAAAGCAATCTTTGTTCCAGAGAGCAAGCCTGTTGATGACTTGCTTCAAGACATGCAAAGATCTTCCACACACATCGCACTGATAGTTGATGAGTATGGCGGTGTTGCAGGGCTTGCAACCATGGAAGACGTTATTGAGGAAATTGTTGGAAACATCAGCGATGAGTTTGATAACGATCTACCAGACATTGAAGAGCTTGAAGACGGTTGGGTAAGAGTCAGCGCGAAGCTTCCACTATTCGAACTCGGTGAACACTTCGATCTTGAACTTGAAGATGAAGATGTTGACAGTGTGGGTGGATTACTTGCTAAACAGCTCGGTCGTCTTCCAGGTCGAGCAGACAAGATCGAGTTCTCTGGTTTAGAGATTAGAGTTGAACGCATTGAAGGTCGTCGTAAGAGAGTTATTACCGCTCAGGTGCGAATGACTGAAGAATTGATTTCATCAAGAGCAGCATTAGAAGAAGAGAACGAATGAGTGAATTTAGATCCGGTTTCGTTTCCTTCGTAGGAAGACCTAACGTAGGTAAATCAACCCTTACTAACGCCCTAGTTGGTGAGAAGATCGCAATCACTTCCTCTAAGCCACAAACCACAAGACGTGCCATCAGAGGCATTGTTAACACTCCTGATGCTCAGATCATCCTTGTGGATACTCCAGGACTTCACAGACCAAGAACCTTGCTGGGTCAAAGACTCAACAATCTAGTTGAAAACACACTCGGTCAGGTGGATGTAATCGGATTCTGTGTTCCTGCTAACGAGAAGATCGGTCCAGGGGATAACTTCATCAATGAGCAGGTAGGCGAGTATCGCCGAGCGAAGTTCGTAGCACTTGTCACAAAGAGCGAAACAGTTAGCCGAGATGCTTTAGCTCAGCAGCTAGTCGCCATTAGCCAGCTTCGTAACTGGGATGCAGTTATTCCGGTTAGTGCTGTGTCGGGTGAGCAACTTGATGAATTGAAGCAAGTACTGGGTTCTTTGTTGCCTAAGTCCGATGCTCTGTATCCAACCGACATGGCCACAGAGGAATCACTTGAAGACCGAGTATGTGAACTCATCAGAGAGGCATCCCTTGAAGGTTCTAGGGAAGAGCTTCCGCACTCACTGGCTGTAACTATCGATGAAATGGGTCCTCGTAAGGATTCCAACATCTTTGACATCCACGCCAATCTATGGGTTGAAAGAGACAGCCAGAAAGCCATCATCATTGGTAAAGGCGGCTCTAGGCTCAAGCAAATCGGTATGGAAGCCAGAGCTGAGATCGAAAAACTCGTTGGAACCAAGGTAATGCTCAAGATTCACGTCAAAGTGGCACCTGATTGGCAAAGAGATCCGAAACAATTGGGTCGCCTAGGTATGTAAGGCTGTGTTAGCCTAAAACCCATGTTCGCGATTCTCCTGCTTAGTTACCGCGGCGAGGCCTAATTCCGGCCCTCCCCGTCGCGGAGTTACAAGCATGACCGGAACCCCCAACTATCAATCTGTTGATTGCCAAAGACGGCAAAAGACCTTGGGTTTCTAGGAGAGACCATGAAGAACAATCAAAAACCATCACCAATGCCGATACATAAGTATCGTCCGTTCCACGAGCAGATAGCCGTTGAACTGGAGGACCGCACCTGGCCTACCAAACGCATAACCGAGGCACCACTTTGGTGTGCAGTGGACTTGAGAGACGGCAACCAAGCTCTTATCGACCCTATGAGCCCTGAACGCAAGATGAAGATGTTCAAGCTGCTAGTTGAAATGGGCTACAAGGAGATTGAAGTTGGTTTCCCATCGGCCAGCCAAACAGATTTTGATTTCGTTAGAGAACTTATTGAAGGAGGACACATTCCTGAGGATGTGACCATTCAGGTTCTTACCCAAGCAAGAGATCACTTGATCGAAAGAACCTATGAGTCGATCAAGGGAGTACACCGAGCAATTGTTCACTTATATAACTCAACATCTGTCTTGCAGAGGAGAGTTGTTTTCAATGCAGATAAGCAAGGTGTGATTGACATCGCACTTGCGGGTGCTCGTAAGTGTAAAGAAATGGAAGCAACTGTTCCAGGCACAGTAGTTCACTATGAATACTCTCCAGAGTCATACACCGGAACCGAACTTGAGTTTGCCCTTGAAGTTTGCAACGCAGTTATTGCTGCCTTTGAGCCAACTCCTGATCACAAGATGATCATCAACTTGCCTGCAACTGTTGAGATGGCAACACCTAACGTCTATGCAGATTCAATTGAGTGGATGTCTAGAAACATGGACAGAAGAGATTCGGTTCTAATCAGCTTGCACCCACACAATGACCGAGGAACTGCAGTAGCTGCTGCTGAACTTGGTTACATGGCCGGTGCAGATCGCATTGAAGGTTGTCTATTCGGTAACGGTGAGAGAACTGGAAACGTAGATCTAATTACTTTGGGTCTAAACCTATTCAGTCAAGGTATTGATCCACACATCGACTTCTCTAATCTTGATGAAATCAAGAGAACCGTTGAGTACTGTAATCAACTTAGAGTTCCTGAGCGAGCACCTTACGGTGGAGACCTTGTCTACACTGCCTTCTCCGGTTCACACCAAGATGCAATCAAGAAGGGCTTCGAGAGAATGGCAGCTGATGCTGCTTCTCAAGGAGTAGACCAAGAGTCACTTGAGTGGGCTGTACCTTATCTTCCTATTGACCCTAAAGATGTTGGTAGAAACTACGAAGCAGTTATTCGTGTCAACTCTCAATCAGGTAAGGGTGGTGTCGCATACCTTCTAAAGAGTGATCACAACTTAGACCTTCCTAGACGACTTCAGATTGAGTTCTCCAGAGTCGTTCAGAACAAGACTGACTCTGAAGGTGGAGAAGTAACGTCAGCTGCACTCTGGGCCATCTTCCAGGATGAGTACCTACCTGCAACAGTGGCTTCTGAGAAGTGGGGAAGGTTCGAACTAAAGAAGCTTTCAACCACCAGTGACATGGATGGTGTAGTCAACCTAGTAGCGGTGTTGCGTGATGGTGTTGAAGAGATTGAACTTTCAGGAACCGGTAACGGACCTATTTCAGCCTTCCTGTCAGTCCTTGAAAAACGTGGCATTCAGGCCCAGTTGCTTGATTACACCGAGCACACTCTAGGAGCCTCTAGTGATGCACAAGCTGCTGCTTACATCGAGCTGAAGGTCCAAGACCAGACTCTCTGGGGTGTTGGTATTGATGGTGACATCTCAAACGCCTCACTCAAGGCTGTCATTTCAGCGGTTAACCGAGCTCTGCGGTAATACTTGGATAGTGCCTACCTATAGAGATGAAGCAATCGTGCTACGCACCCACAAACTGGGTGAAGCAGATCGCATTGTCACACTGCTAACTAGGTATCACGGCCAGGTAAGAGCAGTAGCTAAGGGTGTTAGAAGAACTGCTTCTAAAATCGGAGCTCGCCTTGAACCATTCATGGTTGCTGACATTCAGTTCTACGAAGGTAAGAATCTAGATACTGTCACTCAAGCTGAAACTATTGGTGCTTACGGCAGCATGATTTCAGATGATTACTCCGCGTTCACTGTTGCCAACGTCATGGCGGAGACCGCTATGAGATTAACTGGAGAAGAAAGAGCAACCCAGCAGTATCTATTGCTCATTGGAGCTCTTCGCTCTCTTGCTAACAAAGAACATGCTCCAGCACAGATTCTAGATAGTTACCTCCTTAGAGCATTAGCTGTTGCTGGATGGGCTGCTAACTTTGCTAACTGCACAGGTTGCAATGCTGAGGGTCCTCACACGGGTTTCGTTATTCAAACGGGGGGAGTTGTTTGTGCCGCGTGTATGCCACCAACGGCTGCTCTAATTAGCTATGAAGTTTCACATCACTTAGGAGCACTACTTGCTGGTGAATGGGATGTAGTCGAGCAATCCGATGAGAAAACTAAAGTTTCTGCTTCGGCTATCGTTAGTGCGTATAGCCAATGGCATATCGATCGTGGTTTGAAGTCGTTTAATCACTTGGAGAGAACATGAAGTTACCTAAATTCGAAGGAGCTGTGCCGCAGCACGTAGCAATCGTGATGGATGGCAATGGTCGCTGGGCTAACGCTAGGGGACTAACTAGAGTCGAAGGCCATCGAGCCGGAGAAGCTGCTTTGATGGATGTCATCGAAGGTGCTATCCAGGCAGGGGTCAAGTACCTAACCGTTTTTGCTTTTTCAACAGAGAACTGGAAAAGATCTCCTGATGAAGTGAAGTTCCTGATGAACTACAACCGAGAGGTACTGCGTCGAAGACGTGATGAACTTGACGGTTGGAACGTAAGAATCAAATGGGCTGGTAGAAGACCTAAGCTTTGGCCAACTGTCATCGATGAACTTCTAATCGCTGAGAAGCAAACTGCCAAGAATAAGGGTCTGACTTTTACTATGTGTGTGAACTATGGCAGCCGTATCGAGATAGTGGATGCTATCAATCAGATTGTTGAGGACTCTCACTCAGGCAAGCTCAATGGCGCTCTAACCGAGAAGAAGATGCTGAAGTACCTGCTAACCAAGGATTTGCCGGATGTTGACCTGTTTATTAGATCAAGCGGTGAGACCAGAATCAGCAACTTCTTGCTATGGCAGTCGGCCTATGCAGAGTTTGTCTTCCTTGATGTCCTCTGGCCTGATTTCTCTAGGAAAGACCTTTGGGAGGCTATTCAGCTGTATTCCAAGAGGAATAGAAGATTTGGTGGGGCAGTAGATAAGCCGAAGAAGCAAAAGGGCAAGTAAACTTGAACCCTCAAGCACCGCAGCCAACGGTGCCTTACCAAGGGAGCAATAATGGCAGCCCCAACTCGCCTCGATTCAGTTATCTCACTAGCTAAAAGACGTGGTTTCGTCTTCCCAGCAGGTGAAATCTACGGTGGTACACGCTCAGCGTGGGATTACGGACCACTTGGAGTAGAACTCAAAGAAAACATCAAACGACAGTGGTGGCGTGCAATCGTCAACTCTCGTGAAGACATTGTTGGCCTAGATAGCTCAGTAATCCTTCCTCGTAAGGTTTGGGAAGCATCTGGCCACGTTAAAGAGTTCACAGATCCTCTAATCGAGTGCACATCCTGTCACAAGAGATTTAGAGCCGATCACCTTGAAGAAGCCTTCGAAGAGAAGAAGGGCCGAGCTCCTTCTTCAATGTCTGAAATTCCTTGCCCTAACTGTGGAACTAAGGATGTTTGGACTGAACCAAAGCTTTTCAATGGTCTGCTAAAGACCTACCTAGGTCCAGTTGAAGACGAGTCAGGTCTTCACTATCTAAGACCGGAAACAGCTCAGGGTATATTCGTGAACTTTGCCAACGTTTTAGGTGCGGCAAGAATGAAGCCTCCGTTTGGTATTGGTCAGATCGGTAAGTCATTCCGCAACGAAATCACTCCTGGAAACTTCATCTTCAGAACTCGTGAGTTCGAGCAGATGGAAATGGAATTCTTTGTTGAGCCAGGAACTGATGAGCAGTGGCATGACTACTGGATCGAGCAGAGAATGAACTGGTATGTAGATCTAGGAATCAACAGAGACAACCTTCGTCTGTTCGAACACCCGAAGGAAAAGCTCTCTCACTATTCAAAGCGAACTGTTGACATCGAATACAAGTTTGGTTTCCAAGGATCTGAATACGGCGAACTAGAAGGTATTGCTAACCGCGGTGACTTCGATCTAACTACTCACTCACGTGAATCAGGTATTGATCTTTCATACTTCGATCAGGGTCTTGGTGAACGTTGGACTCCATACGTTATTGAACCAGCGGCAGGTCTAACAAGATCACTTATGGCTTTTTTGGTTGACGCTTACGCAGAAGATGAAGCTCCTAACACTAAGGGCGGAGTTGATGTTAGAACTGTTCTTCGTTTGGACTATCGACTAGCTCCTGTGAAGGTAGCTGTTCTACCGCTATCCAGAAATGAAGACCTATCACCTGTAGCTAAGAACTTGGCTCAAGAGCTTCGTGGTTACTGGAACATTGACTTTGATGATTCGGGTGCGATCGGTAGAAGATATCGTCGTCAGGACGAAATTGGAACTCCATTCTGTGTGACTGTGGACTTTGATTCACTTGAGGATCAAGCGGTTACTGTTCGTGAAAGAGACACAATGGCTCAAGAACGAGTATCGCTAGACAAGCTTCGCGGTTACTTGGCTGAGAAACTCATCTAATTCAAAACGTGAACACAACAGGTCAAGCACTTCAATACGGCGATATCACTATCGCTACGCCTGTTGTATTGGCTCCAATGGCAGGAATCACCAACACTGCTTTCAGAAGACTCTGTCGTGAATATGGCGGTGGTCTGTATGTTTCTGAGATGGTCACATCACGCGCATTAGTTGAGAGAACTGAAGAGTCGATGAGACTCATCGGTCATCATGAGAGTGAAGACATTCGTTCAGTTCAGTTATACGGTGTTGACCCTAAAACTATTTCGGAAGCAATCACAATGCTGGTTTCTGAAAATAGAGCTGATCACATTGACCTGAACTTCGGATGCCCTGTTCCTAAGGTAACTCGCAAGGGTGGCGGTGCAGCTCTTCCTTATAAGCAAGATCTCTTTGCTGCAATTGTGAACAGCGCTGTGAAGGCAGCAGGAGACATTCCTGTGACGGTGAAGATGCGTAAAGGTATCGATGCCGAGCATCTAACCTTCCTTGATGCTGGTAAAGCAGCTAGAGATGCTGGTGTTGCGGCGGTAGCCTTGCACGCTAGAACTGCATCCGAATACTATTCCGGAACAGCAGACTGGAACGCTATCTACGAGCTCAAGGATGAACTAAGAGATGTTCAGGTGCTTGGTAATGGCGACATCTGGTCAGCAGGTGACGCTATACGAATGATGCGTGAGACTGGCTGCAATGGCGTTGTGGTCGGAAGAGGATGTCTTGGAAGGCCTTGGCTATTCGCGGATCTTCAGCAGGCTTTTGAAGAGTACGCAAGAAACCCAAACTCCAACGCTGCTGTCGACCCAGTTCAACCGACTCTTGGTCAGGTTGCTGAAGCATTCAAGAAGCATGCTGTTTTATTAGTTGAGTTCTTCGAATCAGAAGAACGTGCCTGCAGGGACATTAGAAAGCATGTTGCGTGGTATTTCAAGGGCTATCCGGTTGGTGGTGAGTTCAGAGCTGCCTTGGCTCAGGTGGAATCACTTCAGCAAATGGATGACATTCTAGGAACTATCGATTGGGCGGCTCCTTACCCAGGTGAATTGGCAGAAGGGCCAAGAGGCCGTCTTGGTGGAGCTAAGACATGCGCTCTGCCAGAGAATTGGCTAGATTCACGCGAACTAGTCGGAGACCAGCGTAAGGTACTGCTAGAGGCAGAACTTGGAGTATCAGGCGGATGAGCACAGAGAAGTACACAGATTTCGATAAGGAAAGATTCCTTGTCGAAGATGGCTCTGGTCGCAGCGCTAGAACAGAGTTTGCTAGAGACAGAGCAAGAGTTACCCATTCATCAGCACTTAGAAGACTGGGTGCAAAGACTCAAGTTCTTCAACCAGGAACCAATGATTTCGCCAGAACAAGACTCACTCACTCATTAGAGGTAGCTCAGGTTGGCCGAGAGATGGCCGTGGAGTTTGGAATTGATCCAGACATTGTTGACACTGCTTGTCTTGCTCACGATTTAGGACATCCACCTTTTGGTCACAATGGCGAAAAGGGGCTGAATGAATGGGCTAAGGACTTCGGAGGTTTTGAAGGTAACGCTCAAACACTTAGATTGCTCACTCGAATCGAGCAAAAGGTCTATAGCAAAGATGGCGTTGCCTTCGGTTTGAACCTAACAAGAGCAAGCCTTGACGCAAGTTGCAAGTATCCGTGGACTAGAGAATTTGCTGTTCAAGATTCTGGAGCCGATAGATCTATCAAATTTGGTGTTTATGAAGATGACGTTCCGGTTTTTGAGTGGCTAAGAATCGGAGCTAAGGATCGAGTCAAGTGTTTCGAAGCTCAAATCATGGACTTCAGTGATGACGTGGCTTATTCAGTTCACGACTTCGAAGATGCTGTTGTTGAAGGTTTCATAAAGCTAGAAGAACTCAAAGGTTCTTCTCAAGAGGCCGCGATTGTTAAGGAAATTGAACGCTGGAATGGTGGCAACATTTCAACCGATAATTTAGCTGCAGCTCTAGATAGGCTCCAGGCAAATCAATACTGGTTGCAAAGCTATAGTGGAACACCTCGTGAGGCCGGTCAACTAAAGAACCTAACCTCTTCAGTAATCGGTTCCTTTGTTTCTAGAACTACTGAAGCAACGTTCCAAGCGAATGCAGGTTCACTGTTTGCTAGATACGCAGGAGATGTAGTTGTTCCTATCGAAGTCGAAGCAGAGATAGCAATCTTCAAGGGACTAGCATCCTACTTCCTGATGTCACTTGATGAAAGAGTTGGCTACTACGAGGATCAGAGAACTTTGCTCAAAGAGTTAGCCGACGTATTGCTTGCTTCAAACGGTGAATACCTTGATGGTTATTCTCAAGAGGCCTGGAGCAGAGCCAAGAATGACACAGAGAAACACCGTGTGATTGTTGATCAGATTGCTGTTCTCACCGATGCAGCTGCCTCAAAGATGCATGAAGCTTTGGTTCTAAAGGGAAGTGGCAAGTAATGGCTGGCCGTATTCCAACTAGAGACATTGAAGCCATCAAGCAGCGAGTTAACATTGCAGACATTGTTGGCGAATACGTCCAACTCAAGGGGGCTAGCGTAGGCTCTCTAAAAGGTCTATGCCCATTTCACGATGAGAAGTCTCCTTCATTCAACGTAAGACCGGACCAAGGTTTCTACCACTGCTTCGGTTGTAGCGAAGGTGGTGATGTTTATAAGTTCTTACAGAAGATTGAAAATATTACTTTCTATGAAGCCGTTGAGAAGTGTGCATC
>JACCDN010708883.1_pt1 | contig 18426 bp, 12 predicted proteins | sample 7441691 | NCBI WGS metagenome assembly JACCDN01 (sample SAMN15323439, study PRJNA562643) | freshwater metagenome | isolation source: river surface water | place: USA:Blue River Watershed | collected 2017-08-16
CCCCACGGGTACGCACGGCCACGAGACCGGCTTCTTTTTCCTTGTCGCCGACGACAAGTTGGTAAGGCAGCCGGTTAACGCTATGTTCCCGAATTTTATAGGTAATTTTCTCATTACGCAAATCGGCTTCAGCCCGGAAACCGGCAGCATGTAGTTGATTCACTACATCTTCGGCGTAATCAGCCTGTTTTTCCGAGATATTGAGCACAACGGCCTGGATCGGCGCCAACCAGGTAGGCAATGCGCCTGAATGGTTTTCGATCAGAATACCGATAAAACGCTCTAACGAACCGAGAATGGCCCGGTGCAGCATCACAGGCACACGGCGGCTATTGTCTTCGGCCACGTACTCGGCACCCAGACGTCCCGGCATCGAGAAATCGACCTGCATCGTCCCGCATTGCCACGAACGACCAATGGCGTCTTTAATGTGAAATTCGATCTTCGGGCCGTAGAAGGCACCCTCACCCGGTAGCTCCGTCCACTCCAGACCCGAAGCACTCAGACCAGCGCGTAGAGCGGCTTCAGCCTTATCCCAGATCTCGTCCGAACCGACACGGCCCTCAGGGCGTAGCGCCAGCTTCACCGCCACTTCACTAAAGCCGAAATCGGCATAAACCTGCTTTACCAGCGCATTGAACGCCGTCACTTCGGCTTCAATCTGGTCTTCGGTACAGAACACGTGGCCGTCATCCTGCACAAAACCGCGCACACGCATCAGGCCATGCAGAGCGCCCGTCGATTCATTGCGGTGGCAGGAACCGAACTCGCCATAGCGCAGCGGCAGCTCACGATACGAACGCAGACCCGCATTAAACACCTGAACGTGCCCCGGACAGTTCATCGGCTTCAGCGCATAGTGGCGCTTCTCCGACTCGGTCGTGAACATGTTCTCGTGATAATGATCCCAGTGGCCTGATTTTTCCCACAGGGAACGATCCAGAATCTGCGGGCAACGCACTTCCTGATAACCGTTATCACGGTAAACGCGACGCATGTACTGCTCGACTTCTTGCCAGACAGCCCAACCCTTGGGGTGCCAGAACACCAGACCCGGCGCTTCGTCTTGCATATGGAACAGATCCAATGCACGACCCAAACGGCGGTGGTCACGCTTTTCGGCCTCTTCCAGCATGTGGAGATAACCTTCCAGATCTTCCTTCTTAGCCCAGGCCGTGCCATAAACACGCTGTAACTGTTCATTCTTCGGATCACCGCGCCAGTAGGCACCCGCAATCTTCATCAGCTTAAAGTGCTTGAGTTTGCCGGTAGACGGTACGTGCGGGCCACGACACAGGTCGATAAAATCACCTTCGCGGTACAGCGACACTTCCTGGTCCTGCGGAATCGCGGCGATCAGTTCAGCCTTGTAGCGCTCGCCCTGCCCCTCAAAGAACTTCACGGCATCATCACGTGACCAGACTTCACGGGTTACCGGAATATCCTTCTTGGCCAGCTCGGCCATACGCTTTTCAATGGCGGCCAGATCATCCGGTGTAAACGGACGCGAGTAGGCGAAGTCGTAATAAAAGCCGTTTTCAACAGTTGGCCCGATAGTCACCTGGGCATCCGGATACAGCTCTTTTACGGCATAAGCCAGCAAATGCGCTGTGGAGTGACGGATCAGATCCAGCCCTTCCGGGTCTTTATCCGTAATAATAGCCAGCGGCGAATCGGTTTCGATCACGTAGCTGGTATCCACCAGCTTATCGTCGATGCGGCCACCTAAAGCGGCACGGGCTAGGCCTGCGCCAATACTGGCAGCAACATCCAGCACGCTTACCGGCTGGGGATAGTCACGCTTGGAACCGTCAGGCAAGGTAATGACTGGCATCTTGGACTCGCGAACAAAAAGAAGACAACAAAAAAGCCAGAGTAGCTAGCCGGGGTCGCGTTGATTGCGATATTCGGCGAATCTGACTCTGGCTTTCAGTTCTGAATTCGTTGGTAGGCGCGATTGGACTCGAACCAACGACCCCCACCATGTCAAGGTGGTGCTCTAACCAGCTGAGCTACGCGCCTACTGCAAGGAGCAGGATTATACCGACATCAGGCTTTTTTGCAAGACACGCGCGCGACGCAAATTAACGGGTAAGCACTGTCAATTTCGCCACCCCCAACCCCAGCCAGATCAGCAATAGCAGCATGAACATCACCGCATCTTTTAACTGGGCGGCAAAACCCGGCATGATCCGATCGCTACAAGCGCGCACCGGCTTCAACAGGAAATCGAACATCCGGATTACAGGATTATCTGAACCGTAACGTCCCGCCAGCACGGCCAAAACCGCGCGGCCTATTAGTAGCCAAAGCACTAATTCCAGGAGTCCACGGATCGCTACAACAAGCCCTAGGGTGCTCATTGCTCGTCAACACCAAACTGACGATCCAGTCGATTCATCAGAAATGCATACAAACCAATTAACACGATATAAACAATCAACGAGCCTTGAGCAGCCATGAAATAGCCCAGCGGCAAGCCAAGAAATGTCAGCTGATTCAAAGCCGCTGAGAAATATGTAGCAACAAACGTCACCAGAAACCACACAAGCAGTAAAAGCCCCGTGAGCCAGAGCGTTTTTTGCCAGTAGCGTCTTTGCTGCAAGCGTAATGGCGTCAAATCAGACATCAGTTACCTTCCCCGGTGCTTCTCCCCGGTTATACAAGATACGCGGGTAGCGCAAACGCTCGATAAATTGCTGGCTTTCAATTCCCGGTGGCTTGGTACACAGACTCACCAGCACATTCGTCACAAAACCAATGGGTACGCCATAAACACCCGCCGCAGCCGCATCAATACCAAACCAGGGATTCATACCGATACCATACCAACCCAGCAACGGGATACTATCGAACTTTACCCGGGCAATGTAAAAGACTGTGACTGCCAGGCCGGCAATCATGCCCGCTAAAGCACCTGCGCGATTGGCGCGTGGCCAGAAGACACCCAGCACCAGCGCAGGAAATAGCGCCGCGCCAGCAATCGAAAATGCCCAAGCCACCATATCCACAATAGAGGCTGGCCTTTGCACCGCAATCGAAGCCGCAAGAATAGCCACCGCCACCATCACAGATTTGGAAACAATCAATCGCCATGAGGATGATGCATCTGGCCTCAGCATCTTGAAATAAATATCATGAGATAGCGCCGAGGTAATGGACAGCAACAAACCTTCGGCCGTCGAAAGCGCTGCAGCCAAACCGCCTGCAGCAACCATGCCAGATATCACATAAGGCAGACCGGCAATCTCGGGCGTCGCCAGAACAATCACATCCGGGTTAATCGTCAATTCTGCCCACTGCAACAAACGGTCGCCGTTAATGTCATCGATAGACACCAATCCGATTTTGGTCCAGGCGTTCACCCATGAAGGCAAAGACTCTACCGGCACACCAATCGTATGCTGCAATACTTCAAGCTTTACAAAAACTGCATAGGCCGGCGCCAGCAAATAAACGAGCGCCACAAAGAATAATGACCAGAAAACGGAACGACGCGCCTGACTTACACTAGCGATACTGTAATAACGCATCAGCAAATGTGGCAACGATGCCGTACCAATCGTTAAGCAAAAAACGAGTGCCAGAAAGTTGGCGCGACTTTGCCCATCATCCGGTAACGCAAAAGGTTCTGTATCAGAAACCGGCACTGCCGAACGGTGCAAGGCATCTTTTAAATCATTACGCCATTTTGCGTGTGCCAATTGTGGCGTTGCAGGCAGCGCTCGGCGTTCTCTTTCCAGTAAAACGATATCACGCACCGAGGCACCTGATGCCTTCATCTTTTCTATCTGATCGCCTAACCGCTTACGTTCTTCAGCCAGCGACCCCGGCAGATTTTCAATCTGCTGTTCCAGCCGCTTCGCACGATCTGCAAAAAGGGCGCGCACTGCAACCTCTTCAGGACGATTGAACACCTCTTTTTCAACATCCACGAGTTGGTGCATCGCCTTGGCATACAGCACGGGTGGCGCCGGGATCCCCGTACGATCAAAGGACAAAATGGTAATCGGCGTGATGTACGCAATCAGCAAGATCACATATTGCGCAGCTTGCGCATGCATCAATGCACGCATCCCCCCGAGAAAACTACACACCAACACACCGGCCAAACCAAGGTAGACACCAATTTCGAATTGCAGCGTGATAAACCGGCTTGTAATTAGCCCTACGCCATAAACCTGAGCCACCACATAAACCAGCGAGGCAAGAATAACCGCTACCGCCCCGATTAACCGAATCGTATGCCCGCCATATCGTGTCGCCAAAAAGTCTGGCAAAGTGAATTGACCGAACTTTCTCAGATACGGCGCCATCAACAGTGCCAGCAGCACATAACCGCCAGTCCACCCAATCACAAACGCCAGACCCTGATAACCTGATTGGTAGAGGGCGCCTGCCAGGCCAATAAACGAAGCCGCAGATAGCCAATCGGTGCCTGACGACATACCGGAATACACCGCCGGGACCCGACGACCTGCGACAAAATACTCAGCGATATCCGATGTGCGTGTAAACAGACCTACCAGCGAAAACACCAGCAATGTGAGAAACAAAAAGGTGTAACCAATCCAGCGCTGACTCAGTCCATGCTGCTCCAACCATGCCAGAACGATGACCGTGAGCGTAAAGCCCACAGCAAACAGCGCCACAAAAAGTGCAGGGCCGTACTCGCCGAGAATCAGCCTCAGACGATTAGACATCAATGGCTCGTCATATCTGGTAAGTGAGCTTTAACCGTTGTTGCAGTCGTTTGGCCTGTTTCAAACCTTCGCGAAGCACAGCCTCGTCATAGGTACTTAACTCATCTGGATGCAGATGGTTGTCCGGGTTTTTGCCGGTCTCAATTGCAAGATGCTGATGCGTCAAACGCAAGCGCTGTAACTCAGACATGGCTTGTAAGGCAGCAGAAATGTCCAACGTGGACATGCCGAATTTTTCACCGGCTTCCATGAAGCGGGTACGAGTGCTGGCAGAGGCAACGCCATGTGCCAGACCAATAATCCGGGCAACATCCACAAAAATTCGGATGCCATACTTTTTAATATCAACAAACTTCTCTTTACCATCCTTCTCCATAACCACGTCACCGGTAAATCCAATCGGTGGTTCTGCGGCCAACGCATTAGTCGCCATCAGCCTCAGGAAAGTTTCGGCATTAGGTGCCCACTTTGAGAGCATCTCGCGCAAAGGCACCACCAACGCAAAGTCGCCATAGAGCGGACGCACATCAAAGAAAATCGAAGCATTGAGCAACGCGGATGGCTCAGGCTTATGAATCCAGTCAAAGAAAAGCCCTTTCCACTCGTCTTCCGAGCGGCACCACGCGGGGTTCCCCGCCATGATGTCACCAGAACACAGCGTGAAACCGCACTCGGCCAAACGCTGGTTAACCTTTTGTGCGAAAGGCAGAAAGACATTACGGAGCAGCGTTGCTTCATGCTCATCAGATGCAGAAAAGATCAGCCCGTTATCCTGATCAGTCACTAGAGTTTGCTCATGGCGACCCTCCGATCCCAAGCTGATCCAGCACCAATTGGCCGCTGGCAACCGTGCTTCATCTGCAGTGAGCGCAACAACCCGTGCAGCAAGGCAATCATTAAGCCAGGAGATTCCATACGTTGTGAGGGCCCCACTTAAGCCGGAACTCAAAAACGATTCGTCAATCCGACGCGCCTCTTCGGCATAAACCAGCAAGGTCTCAAAACTATCTGCTTCCTCAATTTTTCTGGCCAGTTCCTGCGCACGATTGACCGAAAAACTTTTTTCACCAAACTGATTCATATCAATACTTCACTTGTGCAAAATAGGTTTTCTGAGAGGCATCCAAAGCCTGACGAAGCGTGACAATGCCCTGCTCTGCCAGCGCCGGCAGCAGCCGCATGAATACCTGAGCCGTTGCAGTAGCATCAGCCAAGGCATTGTGCCGCTGATCCATCTGGATCCCTAAACGTTGCATAATGGCTTCCAGACTATGACTTTGCTGGTTCGGATGCGCCACCGCAGAAAGCAGCAAGGTATCGAGAACCGGTTGATCAAAACGTAGTCCTAGGGTTGCTTCTTTCAACTCAAGGAAGCGCATATCAAATGCGACGTTATGGCCAACCAAGACGGTGTCTGCACAAAAGTCGTGGAATGCCGGCAATACAAGATCAATCGTAGGCTGTCCTAGTAGCATGCTGTCGGTTATGCCATGAATCGCTATGCTGGCTGCCTTTAACTGGCAACGCGGATCAACCAGCTGATCAAAGTTTTCCTGATGTAACAACCGTCCATTTACGATACGTAAAGCACCAATCTGGATAATCTCGTCGCCATTTGATGGCTCCAACCCAGTTGTCTCGGTATCAAAGACGGTATACACAAGATTCGACAATGGTTGATCAAGATCCACCTGACCCATCGGACGATCGAACAAATCAAAATCGTAATACTCGGGCCGATCATTTGATGGTTCGCGATCGGTTTTTGCCAACAAATCCTGATCTGGCTTAGCTTTGGGCAACAATAACCGAATTGAAGCCTGAGACGTTGTGCGTTGACGCTGATACCAGATCTCACCCGCGTGTCTATCCAGCACCTCGCGTAAAGTAGGTGGATTGACGCCATGATCTTCGCGCATGGGTTCAATCTCCCAAGACAGTACCGTCTCCGAAGACATCGACAATCCTGTCCACAGCAGATCGATGTGAACGAACTTCTCATCCGAACCAAGCTTCAGCACAAAAGAGCGAACATCTCCCGCCTCTTCAATCTTGGAGGCCAAATAGGCGATGGCGCTGACCAACGAGAAACTGTCCGCGCGAATCCATAAAGGATCGGCAGTCGTTGTATTCACATCTACCGGCAGCTTTAAGCGCTCCTGGACACGTCGTCCTGCCGCTTCGATCACATCTGCGGCAAGCATATCGTCTAGCGGCCAATGCTGCCGTAACGTATCAGCAAGCAGTGTCAGCGTATTATCAAGGCGCTGACTCATGCGGGTAACTTCAGAGGCCAACACGCCCACAAATCGTTCACGGTCAGCAGTCTCCATATCCGGGTTGTCTGCCAACATCTCTACGGCGGCTCGCAAGGTGCCTAACGAAGCACGGCTCCCTTCTGTGAGATCACCTAAAGCGGCATCTCTAAGCGATTCTTGCTCGAGCAATCGAGTGATATTTTCGATTAGCAAAATATAACCAGACGCCACTTGCACTTCCTGGCTGTCAGGCCGGCTACGCAAAACCGGCGCAATCTGTACACGAATTAACTGACCGTTGTCTGTGGTGGTCACAAAATTGGCGACCGGGTGGCGATTACCGCGTTCCAGCTGAATGCGAATCGTGTCCCGGGCGTAGTCAACCTGGCTCGTTTCCAGTATGGACGTTATAGAACGACCCAACCCAATCAGAGCGCCGCTTGATACGGAGGTTGGTCCCTTAGCCAGAGATTCAAACATGTATCGTGCACGGTTGTTATATAGCAGAATACGGCCATCCAGATTGCTCACCACAACCGCTTGAGCCAGTTCTGACATCAGTGCTGCCAAACGGTTCTTTTCTTCTTCCACGTTGGCCTTGGCTTTGGTAACCTGGCTTTCCACATCATCAATATAAGCATCACGCTGAGTCGCCAGATCATTAATCGCGCGCACCAATTCACGCAACTCTGGCGGGCCGTCTTCCGTGATACGAAACGATCGATTCGAACCCAGCATCAGCCGTAGTTCTTCAACCATTGCGGCCATACCAGTTACATAGCGGTTAAAAAGCCGGCGAATCAGTACCAACCCCAGCACAAAACCAGTCGCCGTCAACATACCGCCCAGAGGCACTTGCGGTAAAAGATGTTCTACCAGTACTTCCCGCATTCCCGGGGACGCACCCAACCAGATTAATACCGAGGTCAGCAAGAATGGGCCAGTCATCAAAAGCCCCAGCACGGCTACAGCCAGGACAAAACGCCACTTCGCAGTTAAATCACGTAAAAACATCAAACCACCTTCAAACTTCTAAAATTACGAGGCTTGCGTAAACATCAAGCAGCAAGAAATTCTCTGATCTTCGCGACCAGATCTTTCGTAGAGAATGGCTTCAGCATATAGGCATCTGCACCTAATGCCATACCCTTTGCCTGCTCGGTATCACGTCCTTTAGCCGTCAGCATGATGATACGAGGCTGTCTGATGGCACTATCCGCACGCAGGATCTCACAGACTTCGAATCCGGATTTTTTAGGCATCATCACATCCAGCAAAATCAGGTCTGGTGCAAAGCTGCGCACCTTATCGAGCGCCGCATCCCCGTCGCCCGCCGTATCGATCTGGAATCCTTCTTTCTTGAGCAGAAACTCCAGCGACATCAGGATATTGGGTTCGTCATCAACAATCAGAATTTTATGGGTCATGGTGTACTCCTTTTGTGTCATTCCTGTGCCAACGGAATCGTGAAATAGAAGGTCGAACCGGAAGCAACCGTGGTGCCGTCTGCCCGGGCTTCCCCGGTTGAGCTCTCGACCCAGAGTTTGCCACCAAAGTGTTCTACGATTTCGCGACTGATCGGTAGCCCCAGGCCGGTACCCTGGGGCTTATCCGTCATGGTATTACCGCCCTGACGGAATCGTTCGAAGATAATGCTCTGATACTCCTGCGGAATGCCTGGGCCATTGTCGTGTACAGACACCGTTGCAAAGCCATCCGCCGTTTTCAGGCTTGCAGTAACCAATCCTGCCTCGGTCGGCACAAACTTGACGGCATTTGAGAGCAGATTAATAAACACTTGTTTGGTGCGATCTCGATCCACATTCACCCGCACGGGCGCATCGCCCGCCGGTAGATCCAGCAGAAACTCGGCGCCCCGCTCCCGGAAAAGCCCCACCATCGACTCCGCAGTATCGCTGAGCAGATCGCGCAGATCCAGTTCTGCCATATCCCATTCGACGCGGCCCGACTCCAACTTGGCAAAATCCAGAATCTGATTGATCAGACGGGTCAATCGCTCGGCCTCACCCACAATAATCCCGAGGAATCGTGTGCGGTCTTCGGCGGCCATCTCCGGATCATCATGTAGCATTTCGGAGAAGGCGCGGATTGATGTCAGGGGTGTTCGCAACTCATGTGTCACCGTGGACATGAAGTCATCTTTGAGACGATCCAGCTCTAGCAGTTTGTCGTTGGCTTCGCGCAAATCGCGTGTGGCAGCCTCAAGCTCGGCTGACTTACGCTCAAGCTCGCGGGAGTGGGCACGCACCTGCGACGCTTCATCCAGAATATTGAGCACTTCGTCGAGGCCAAGCTCTTCTTCCTGAACGACTGAACTCACCATGACGTGCGCACTGGCCGAACCAATCGCGCCGGCTAGTTGGGTTTCGGAAAACACCACAAAGTCAGCATCAGCCTGCAGATTGGCGATCTTACCCAGTCCTCGGCTACGGGCGTATTGCTGTAGCCGAGTCTGCGCCTGCTTCGGACCCAGAAACCGCTTGAGCAACTCGATCAGTGCATCGGCAGAGGCCGTCCCGCGCCAAATGCGTGTGGTCAGCTGGGAACTGCTATTGATGTTAACGAACTGGTTGGCGGTCGCTACCTCATTGGCGTCCTGTCGGGTCATGATCGACACCGCAAAATAGGCGCCCACGTTAAAGAACATGCTCCAGAATAATGTGTGGGCAATCGGGTCCAGCGAGGTCAGTCCGAAAAGACCGTGCGCTGCTAGCAGGTTAATCCCAAAGGGGCCTTCGGTAATGAAACCACTATCGATCCAGCCGGAGCGCGCAAAAGAAGGTAGCAATGCGGTATATAGCCAGAGACTGAAGCCCAGAGCTAAACCCGCCAGTGCCCCTTTGCGATTACCGTCCTTCCAGTACATACCGCCCAGCAATGATGGCGCAAACTGAGCCACCGCCAGAAACGAAATCAGACCAATCGATACCAGTGCATAGGCCTCGCCCGCCCCACGAAAATACAGATAACCTAGCAGTAACAGGAAAATAATGGTGCAGCGACGGATCAGCATGATCAGTCCACTCAGATCTTTGCGGCGCGAAAACTCCGAGGCATTGCGAAGCAGGAAAGGCACCACAAGATCATTGGAAACCATGGTCGACAACGCAATGGTTTCAACAATCACCATGCCCGTAGCTGCCGACAAGCCACCCAGAAAGGCCAACAGCGCCATCGCCGAATTACCCTCGGCCAGCGGCAAAGTAAGCACAAGGGTATCTGCAACAAAGGGCTTGCCATCAAAGTGCAGCATGCCGGCCAAGGCGATAGGCATGACGAACAGATTGATTAGCAATAAATAGAGCGGGAATAACCATACGGCGCGACGCATATGATTTTCGTCAACGTTCTCCACCACCGTAATCTGGAACTGGCGAGGCAACATCAGAATCGCTAAGCCGGAAAGCACCGTCAACGAAAACCAGTTCGTGTAACTCACGGAATCCGGTTGAAGCAGGTTGGCAATTTTCGGCATGATCTCGGCGCGCGAGAAAATATCGGAAAGGCCATCATTTAGGAACCAGACGACATAAACCCCCACCGCCATAAAGGCGACGAGTTTGAACAGGGATTCAAAGGCAACTGCTAACACCATACCTTCGTGCCGCTCGGTCACATCCAGATGGCGTGTCCCGAACACAATCGTAAAGGCTGCAAGAATGATCGCGATAATGGCGGTCGAGTCTGGCATGAAGGCCAGCGCTTCCAGCGCATCCGGAATAAGCGCTTCGGCATCGTCAGGGAACAGAATGCGCAAGCTATAGGAAATTGCCTTTAGCTGAAGGGCAATATAAGGAATGATGCCGATCACGGCAATCACCGTCACCAGCCCAGCCAGCAAGGGGCTCTTGCCGTAACGGGCAGAAATAAAGTCAGCGATAGATGTGAGACGTAGGGTCTTACTGATGCGGATCATTTTGAGAATGACTGCCGCAAACAGGCACATGATCGTCGGACCGAGATAGATGGTCAGGAAACTAAAGCCGCCGGTAGTGGCACGCCCCACGCTACCGTAGAAAGTCCAGGAAGTGCAGTACACGGCAATGCCCAGGGCATAGACCGTTGATGTCATCACCGAACGCCCGGCATCCGCACGTCGATCACCAAAACGTGCGATGGCGAACAAAGCACCGAGATAAACGAAGGTCAGCAGGCCAACCAGCCAGGAGGCGATCATGGCTTAGGCAGCTCTACTTCGGAAGACTTGCGAAACAAGCCACGGCGCCGCGGCTCGGCGGCCAATCGGGCTAGCACAATAATCAACAACCAGGCACCGAACAATCCCACATAGAGGGCTGGCACTGAGAATAGATGACCGCGAAATAGAGACAGAATGGGATAGTTGAATGCCAACAACGCCAGCGAACCAACGATGGCGAGCTTGGGCACACTTTTCTGTATCCCTTTGGGCATCATCTGCTCCTATTACCAAATACTCGAACACTTAAAGTGAAAAACCGGCGCAGTAACCCACGCCGGCTTCTCTGTTTGTTACAACTCCGGCTGTAAACAGACTGAAGTTGCTGGCTGATTCTTAGGATCAGCTCTTAGCCCGGTATTTAAACCGGTGAAGGGCCACCCTCCTCCGTATATCTTTAGTAGCCCATCAATTCGGCGTGCGGCTCTCCAACCGCACGCCGAACCCCCATTAACCCTTGAGCTGTTCAAGAATCTGTGGGTTTTCCAGCGTCGAGGTATCTTGCGTGAGTTCCTCACCCTTAGCTAGGGAGCGGAGCAGACGACGCATGATCTTGCCCGAACGGGTCTTCGGCAGGTTGTCACCAAAGCGGATGTCCTTTGGCTTGGCGATCGGACCGATCTCCTTGCCAACGAAATCCGACAGTTCCTTGATAACCTTCTTCGCTTCGTCGCCTGTTGGGCGTGGGCCCTTCAGAACCACGAAGGCCACAATGGCTTCACCGGTCAGGTCATCTGGACGACCAACCACGGCAGCTTCAGCCACCATCGGGTTAGCAACCAGTGCCGACTCGATTTCCATGGTGCCCATACGGTGACCCGATACGTTCAGCACGTCATCGATACGACCAGTAATGGTGAAGTAACCATTTTCGGCGTCACGAATCGCACCGTCACCGGCCAGATAGAGCTTGCCGCCCAGATCCTCTGGGAAGTACGATTTCTTGAAGCGATCTGGATCACCCCAAACCATACGAATCATTGATGGCCATGGTTTCTTAACAACCAGAATACCGCCCTGGCCCCAAGGTACTTCGTTACCGGTTTCGTCAACCACAGCGGCCTGGATACCTGGGAACGGCAGCGTACACGAACCCGGAACCAGTGGCGTTGCGCCTGGCATTGGAGTAATCATGTGACCACCGGTTTCAGTTTGCCAGAAGGTATCAACGATTGGGCAGCGGCTGCCACCAACGTTCTCGTAGTACCACTCCCATGCGGTCGGGTTAATTGGCTCACCTACCGAACCCAGCAGACGCAGGCTCGACAGATCATACTTCTTAGGATGCACAGCAGGATCGGTATCCGAAGCCTTGACCAGCGAACGGATCGCCGTTGGTGCCGTGTAGAAAATGCTGACCTTGTGCTTCTGGATCATGTCCCAGAAGCGACCGGCATTCGGGAATGTCGGGATACCTTCGAAAACCACTTCAGTACCACCGCAAGCCAATGGGCCATAGGTGATGTAAGTGTGGCCGGTAACCCAACCGATATCGGCGGTACACCAGAAAATGTCGTCTTTCTTCAGATCGAAGGTGTAAAGCATGGTCAGCATAGCGTGCAGCAGATAGCCGCCTGTCGAGTGCTGAACACCCTTTGGCTTACCGGTCGAACCCGAGGTATAGAGCAAGAACAGTGGATGTTCTGCGTCAACCCAGACTGGCTCGCACTGATCCGATTGCTTGTCGACCACATCGCTGGCCCAAACATCACGACCAGCCGTCATGGCCACATCAGCACCCGTACGCTTGAATACCAGAACCTTCTTACAAGCGTCACAACCACCCATGCCGAAGGCTTCATCAGCAATTGCCTTCAATGGCAGCGACTTGCCACCACGGAACTGGCCGTCGCTAGTGATCAGCACCTTGGCGCCAGCATCTTCGATACGATCGCGCAGCGATTGTGCAGAGAAGCCACCGAACACGATCGAGTGCGTCGCACCGATACGGGCACAAGCCTGCATCGAAGCAATACCATCAATGGTCATTGGCATGTAAATAATGACGCGATCGCCCTTTTCTACGCCCAGTTCCTTCAGCGCATTGGCGATCTTCGATACACGAGCCAGCAACTCTTTGTAGGTAACTTTGGTCACCTGACCATCATCAGCTTCAAAAATCAGTGCAACTTTGTCGCCCAGGCCACGCTCAACCTGACGATCCAGACAGTTGTACGAGGCATTCAGCTTGCCATCAACGAACCAGCCGTAGGTTGGTGCGTTCGACTCATCCAGCGTCTTGGTGAACGGCGTCTGCCAGCTCAGCAGCTCTTTAGCACGCTTTGCCCAGAAACCTTCGTAATCCTGTTCAGCTTCGGCACACAGGGCCTTGTAAGCATCCATGCCCGACACTGCCGCATTCTTTACGAATTCCGGGGACGGTTGGTATACCTTGGCATTCGACATGTTGCATCTCCTCGCTATTGTTAGATACTGCCTGGTTATATCCGCAAGCCTTACGTCTTACGGGCCGGCATTTGGGCACCGGTCTCTGTTTACCAGAGATCGGACCGTACGCTGGGTACGTGATCATTTAATGACCTAAGCCTTACACACTGCTTACACGTAAAAGCCTTTATTGACGCGGGTTTTGTGCGGCATCGCACCATTTATTGATCCTGATCAAATCGTGCCAAACAATGCCGTTTTCATTACAATTCGAAATGCGCAAAATTTCAAGCTGCGTAACGCTTTCAAGCTTTCAACCCATTAACAGTCGTCCGGGAAACCACCATGACCGCTATCAAGCAAGAAGACTTCATCCAGTCCATCGCCGATGCCTTCCAGTACATCAGCTACTACCACCCGCTCGACTATATTAAAGCCCTGGGCGAAGCTTACAAGCGCGAAGAAAGCCCGGCCGCTAAAGATGCGATCGCCCAAATTCTGACTAACTCGCGCATGGCCGCCGAAGGCCACCGCCCGATCTGCCAGGATACCGGTATCGCCGTCGTCTTCCTCAAAGTCGGTCAGAACCTCAAATGGGATGCCACTCTAAGCGTTCAGGAAATGGTCAACGAAGGCGTTCGTCGCGCCTATCTGAACCCGGATAACACCCTACGCGCTTCTGTGCTGCTCGACCCGGCTGGCGCCCGCAAGAACTCCAAAGACAATACGCCCGCCGTTATTCACTACGAAATCGTCCCGGGTGACGAACTGGAAGTCATCTGCGCCGCCAAGGGTGGCGGTTCGGAAAACAAAACCAAGTTCTACGCACTGAACCCATCCGACTCGATCGTTGACTGGGTACTGAAGACAGTACCGACCATGGGCGCTGGCTGGTGCCCACCAGGCATCCTCGGCATCGGCATTGGCGGCACGCCAGAAAAAGCCATGCTCATGGCCAAAGAATCCCTGATGGCCCCCTGCGACATCCACGAACTGCAAGCCAAGGCTGCCGAAGGCCACACCCTCACCCGCGTTGAAGAACTGCGCCTCGAACTGTACGAAAAGGTTAACGCTCTCGGCATTGGCGCACAGGGTCTAGGTGGCTTAACCACCGTTCTGGATGTAAAGATTCTGGATTACCCAACCCACGCCGCCTCGCTGCCAGTGGCCATGATCCCGAACTGTGCCGCCACCCGCCACGTCCACTTCCACCTCGATGGTTCCGGCCCGGCTCACCTGCCGACACCTAAAGTAGAAGATTGGCCAGACGTTACCTGGGCACCGGATGTTAAGAAAGCCAAACGCGTCAACCTCGACACATTGACCAAAGAAGAAGTCGCTTCGTGGCAACCAGGCGACATCCTGCTGCTCAACGGTAAAATGCTCACCGGTCGCGATGCCGCCCACAAGCGTATTCAGGACATGCTGGCCCGTGGCGAAAAGCTCCCGGTCGACTTCACCAACCGCGTTATCTATTACGTTGGCCCGGTTGACCCGGTTCGCGACGAAGTCGTTGGCCCAGCAGGCCCAACAACGGCCACCCGTATGGATAAGTTCACCCGCATGATGCTGGAAAAAACCGGCCTCATCTCCATGGTGGGCAAGGCAGAGCGTGGCCCGGTTGCCATTGAAGCCATCCGTGACAACAAGGCCGCTTACCTCATGGCCGTTGGCGGTGCCGCTTATCTGGTTTCTAAGGCGATCAAAGAAGCCAAGGTTGTCGGCTTTGCCGATCTGGGCATGGAAGCCATCTACGAATTTACTGTCGAAGATATGCCAGTTACCGTAGCCGTCGACTCATCGGGCACCTCGGTACACGAAACCGGCCCTAAAGAGTGGCAAATCAAGATCGGCAAAATTCCGGTCAAGTCCTAAGCATCACCCGCAGGAAACCCACCGGGTGTCGATAGCGCAACGTCCCGTGATCGGAGTCTTTGACTCCGGTCTGGGCGGTCTGTCGGTACTCGGTGCCCTGGCAGATATCTGCCCGGCTGCAGACCTCATCTACGCAGCCGACACGGCACATGTGCCTTATGGCAACAAAACCCCGGATCAAATCCGCGCTCGTGTTCTGGCCATGGGCAAAGCCCTCATTAACGAAGGCTGCACTACCCTAGTAGTCGCTTGCAATACAGCTACTGCTGAAGCCATTGAAGCCTTACGCGCAGCACACCCTAATATTCCCATCGTTGGCATTGAGCCTGGCATTAAACCCGCCGCACTGAATACCGAAACGGGTAAGATCGCCGTACTTGCAACAGCAGCCACCGCCAAGAGCCAGCGCCTCGCGTTACTTATTGCACGCCATGCGCCGCATAAAACCGTACACATTATCCCCTGCCACGGCTGGGCGACCGAGGTCGAAAATCTGAACCTTGATGCGCCTTCAATTGTTGAAGACATCAATTCACAATTACTACCCTTGATTAACCAAGGTGTAGATCAAGTTGTGCTTGGTTGCACGCATTACGACTTTCTTACCCCCACCCTGAATCGGATCATTGGTGGCAAAGCACAACTTGTTGGCGTCGCCGGCGCTGTTGCGCGCCAAGCCTGCAAAGTCGCTGGCACTGAAGGACTACTTGGTCAAGGCAGCATCCGACTCATGTCGACGATGAACCCCGTACGGTTACCTCATTCGCTTTCGGCTTTAGGCCTTGGGGCTTTAGTCGAAAATCTTGCAGAACCCCCTCAAAGCCTTTTAACAGACTAGCACCTGCACATTTTGCACACTACGTGCTCACAAAGAAAAAACGGCCTGTCTTTGAACAGGCCGTTTCGTTTGTAGCTACCAATTAACCCGTAGCAACCATCTTCTTGATGTTCTCGATGGTCGATGGATCATCGATGGTAGTCAGATCACCCGGGTCACGGCCTTCGGCCAGCGCCTGCAGAGAACGACGCAGCATCTTGCCCGAACGGGTCTTCGGCAACGCGGTCACGAAGTAGACACGGCCCGGACGTGCAATAGCGCCCAGGATGCCGTCAACGGTACCCATGACTTCCTTCTCCATCGCCTTAACCTTTTCAGGTGTATCAACGACACCGGCGTCTTTGACCACGGCGAAGGCGATCGGTACCTGACCCTTGAGCTTATCTTCAACGCCAACCACGGCCACTTCGGCAATTGCCTTGTGGTTCTGGACAGCCTCTTCGATTTCGCGGGTGCCTAGGCGGTGACCAGCAACGTTGATGACGTCATCGGTACGACCCAGGATGGTGAAGTAACCATTCTCATCTTTAATCGCCCAGTCGTACGACGAGTAGACCAGTGGCTCTTTAAACAGGCTGAAGTAGGTGCTGACAAAGCGCTCATCCTGACCCCACACCGTCGATAGACAGCCTGGTGGCATTGGTGGCACAACAGCAGCAATGCCCTTTTCGTTCGGGCCGCACTCGGTACCGTCTTCACGGAAGATACGCAGGTCGTAACCGTACACTGGGAACGATGGCGAACCGTATTTGATTGGTGTCTTTTCTACACCAGGCACAGCCGAGATCATTGGCCAACCAGTTTCAGTCTGCCAGTAGTTATCGATGACTGGCTTATTCAGCTCAGACATAAACCATTCGTGTGTCGGCTCATCCAGTGGCTCACCCGCCATATAGATGTGCTTGAGGCTCGAGAGATCGTGCTTCTTCATGTAAGCAGGATCCTGCTTCTTCAGAACACGGGCAGCCGTTGGTGCCGAGAACATCACGTTAACTTTGTACTGCTCAACGATCTTCCACCAGATGGCAGGATCAGGACGCAGCGGCGTACCTTCGTACACCACGGTGGCCATACCGCCGATCAGTGGGCCGTAAACGATGTAAGAGTGACCCACAACCCAACCGATATCCGAGGTCGAGAAGAAAGTTTCGCCCTTGCCACCCTGGTAAATGTGCTTCATCGAAGCGGCCAGGGCTACCAGGTAACCACCGGTATCACGCTGCACGCCCTTTGGCTTACCGGTAGTACCCGAGGTGTACAGAATGTACGATGGGTGCGACGACTCGACCCAGGTACAAGGCACTTGAGCATCCATGTGCTGGGCACGCAGCGTGGCGTAATCCACATCGCGACCGTCGACACGTGGGAAACCCTTATCCAGGCCGCGATCAACGATGATCACCTTGGCCGGCGGGAACTCAGCCAGGCCCAGCGATTCGTCAACGAGGTGCTTGTACGGTACTGGCTTGCCGTTACGCATACCGGCATCGGCAGTCACCATAACCTTCGGTTTGGCATCATCGATACGGGTTGCCAGCGAGCCGGCGGCAAAACCACCAAATACCACCGAGTGGATGGCACCGATACGCACTGTCGCCAGCATGGCGAAAATGGCTTCCGGAATCATCGGCATGTAAATCAGAACGCGGTCACCTTCTTTGACGTCCTGGCTTTGCAGGATGGCGGCCATGCGCTCGACTTCACGCTGTAGCTCTGCCCAGGTGTAAACACGCTCTTCGTCGGTTTCTGTCGAAATGTAAACCAGTGCACGGTCATTCGGGCGTTCAGCCGCATGGCGATCCACCGCGTTGTAGCAGAGGTTAGTCTTACCATTCACAAACCATTTGACGAATGGCGGACGCGAATAATCACAGACCTGGGTAAAGGGTTCCTTCCACTCGACCAGCTGTGCCTGCTCGGCCCAGAAGTCATCACGGTTTTCGATGGAACGCTTATGAAAATCCTGATACTTGCCCATAGTTCCTCAGCCTCCTCTGGCTTACTTGTCATGATGCAGTAACGACTACATCTGTTTTTATGATAAAAACTTCCTGCCGCATCCTGAATGGTGTCAGGCTGGTCATCATCGCCGATTTGAAAAAGGCGATGGTTTTACAGGTCAGACGCCATAATTACGCCTGTACC
>JACCDN011214548.1_pt1 | contig 18420 bp, 14 predicted proteins | sample 7441691 | NCBI WGS metagenome assembly JACCDN01 (sample SAMN15323439, study PRJNA562643) | freshwater metagenome | isolation source: river surface water | place: USA:Blue River Watershed | collected 2017-08-16
ATTTATCAAAAATCACCGTGGAGTTTATTAGACACACGGTACCTCTGATGCCGGTTACTGTGCATTTTAATGAACATACGCATGAGGATGAAAAAACCATTCTTTTTCATGATAGTGGTGAAAATATACTAATGTCTGCTATGCAAACACTAGAATCGAATCGAACTGTCTATCTTGCTTTTAACTCCAAGAAAAATGCTTATAAAAGCTTTTCAACACTTGAAGTAGCCTTTCCTGATAAGAAAGGGCTTTATATCTCTAGTGATAATACAGGGGATAAAGCTAATAAAGCCTTTTTCTCTGATGTGAATAAAGAATCCCAAAAATATGACTATATTGTCTGTACACCATCTGTAAGTACTGGTGTTTCTATTGATAATAACCACTTTGATTTTGTAGGAGGGGTCTTTTCCGCGAACGTTAATACTGCTAATGATTGTATGCAAGCACTCGGTCGGGTTCGTAATATTGACTTATTGCATGTATTTTGTGAAAAGCGTTTTGCTGATAAACCTACAAATGCTACTGTTATTTCCTCAAAGTGGTCGACCACTCATGCGCATGATTTATCGTTGATGAATATCAATGAACAAGGCGCGCGCATCATCATGAATGCTGATTATGAGCGTTTATGTCTGTCTGTGACAATTGCTAAGAATAGGAGCTTTAATGATTTTTATCAAAGCTTCGCGCTCCTTGCCCTGCATGATGGCATAAAACTGGATTATGCTGATGAGATTCTTGATTTAAGCGCAAAGCGTGAGCTTCGTACTCTAAAAAATGCTGTAGTGAGCTTTGAGGCAGGGCTTATAAGTAAAGCTGAGCTTTCAATGACAGCACAAGAACTTAAAGCGCTTGCCAATAAGCCTCGAAAAACCATGGATGAAACCCGTGGCTTTAAAAAACAACAAATCATTGAGTTTTATAATTTAGATATTAAAAACACCGAAAGTATTGAAGCTCTCGCTTCGGTTGATGAAGAGGGGCGCTTTAAAAAACAAGTATTGAATTTAGAGCTAGCTTTATCAGATACAAGTGATGCCAAAAAACGCTTTTTAGAACAAGTGGAGTCTCATGAAATGTTCGCAGCAGACCTAACCCATTTTGCAACCCTACAGCTTTTATATAAGCAACTGTTAAAAACTTTTAACTTGATTGCATCAAGTAATAATCTAAGTTTGCAAGAGTATCGCTATACTCGTGAATCAATTATTGAGTCAGGGTTTTTAACTTGGACTGAAGAGAATAGGGTGGTATTACAAGGTGTTATTGCAATACCAAGTGCCAGACGACTTAATCTTGACCCAATTCGATTTATTGGAACCTTGTTCTCACGCCTTGGCCTCAAACAAAAAAGGGTAGGGCGAGCTGAGGAGGGCGTATATCATATGGATATAGAGCGAATTCAACTTTTAAACAACATCCTTTATCGACGAAAGGTTGGATTAATGGGTTCTCATATTCCAATAGATACCTCAAAACTTCCTGAAAAAAGGGTCGTTAAACCTGAATTAATATCTAAGTGCCTACAGAAAATTAAAGAGTTCTTTATACTGGAGCCTGATTTAGCTTATACCTAAAGCGATATTCTATTTAACCAACCTCGATGCTTCGGGGTTTTCGTGTTGCTACTTAAAAAGAAGTGTTTTATTCTTGGACTTATAGATTTATTTTTGCCAGGCTTAAATTTTAGCGTTATTTTTTGTTTGATTTTTTATTAATCACATTAAATAAATTTAAACCTTTGGTTTTGGGAACAGGAGAAACTGTGGTCTCTATATATAAACGTCATTTGTGTTCCGGGCTTTAAATCAGCTCCACCTCTAGTGCCTCGATTCCTTTCTTACCTTGATTGGGTTTAAACATCACCGCAGCGCCTTCAGTGAGAGTTTTGAATCCATCCGTTAATACAGCACTGTTATGTTGTATGCAACATAATTTGAAAAATGCACGAAGTAATCTTTGCCGCTGGATTCAATAAACCCAAAACCTTTAGTGTTATTGAACCACTTCACCGCACCTTTAATTTTATCAGCCATGACAATCCCTTTGTTAGTTAGCTATTTTATAGTAAGCGCTTTTCCAATAAAATCAACTGCTGTATACTGGCGCGTAGCGCCAGCTTAAAACCGAAAAATATTTGTCTCAATTTTTTCTGCAACACAAATAAAGATACATTCAAATCCATAAAGTTATCAACAATTTCTGTGGGAAAGTCATGTACAAAACGACAAAATCCCAGTGATGACGCCCAAAAACCCTAATTTTTATAATTGACCTATTTGGCTTTGATTTCGAATTTCTGTCCATTTCTCAATAACAATGACTTAGAATTTAATGGTAGAATAAAAAATCACATATATTTACCCAAAACCAAATGGAACCAGCGTCTTACGGTATCAAACTTCTAAAAAAACTATTTTGGTGGGCTAATCTGCCGGGTCTTATTTTTGCCTCAATCTATTGTGTTGCTACGCATCAAAATCCAGTGGATTCTTTTTTGTTCATAATTACGATTTCTCTTTGTATCCCATATGCTTTTATCAAGGTAGAAGAGCACAAAGACAAGATGATGAATGAGATGCATGATGAGTTTTCTCAATTACCAGACAATGAGTTGCTTGATACGTTCAAAAGGGCGCATGCGTTGCCACCTGGCAAACAAAAGGGCATATACATAGAGATTCTAGAACGTGAACTAGAAAGAAGATTTGGTAGCACTGAGAGCTAAGGTGTATCTAGATACCCGATAGCAGAAGTCATGCAGCGTATGATTTGTCTTATTTCCAAATCAGGCAAATCAAATTTTTGAATCGTCTTAATAATATGCATCAGAAAATCAGCGAAATCATGATTAGACTTAAAATGTGCTTGCACCGCTAGTCCTTCTTCAATAACCGAGCGTAGTAGGGCAGGGGAGAGAGATACAAGATCTTTATGTCGAGAAGTCTCTTCCCCGAACAAAAGCCAGCCAGGACTCACATCAAGTGCCTCAGACAGCCGCATGATAGTATCGAAGCTAGGCAATGCTGTGTTCTTTAAATATTTCCGACAGATTTGCGGGGAATGCTGGGTGATTTTAGATAAATGCGTCACATCCACACCATAAGGTGAGCGGCTGGAGTTAAATCCCTTGTTAATCATTGTAAATCTTAGCCTTGCACCAAAGCTTGTTTGTATATGGTCATCCATGAGTAATCTTAAAAGGTTGGAACGAGACTATTTTACCAATATATAGGGATTTGAGTAACCCTCAATACTTGCCACCTTCAGTGCCCATTCTTTTTCCCATTTAGACGGGGGGAAGGATTTATTCCAGGACAAATAAAGTTGCCGCTTATTTTCTACTAAGGGGATGTGGTATTTGTCTGACATGAAAAGGGTGGCGCGAGCAACAATACCTTTGACTTTGTTCGCGGGCTCTACCTCTTTTGATGCTTTGCTTATTTTGAAATCGCAGCCGTAAAACCCATCGGTTGAGTCGACCTTTGCATATGAGTAATTAGAGCGAGCAATATTTACCAGACCTACCGCAGGCCATAAGTTATAAAGTTCTGATTCCATCTCGCGAAACTTTCCATCCATTTGCTCACAGCACTTGCGACCTTTGTAATGTTTCCCATGGTGCTCACAGATGCTGTTTTGCCAACATCTAAGATTATGTCCAAACATATCGGCCGCAAAAATATGCTCGATTTCTACAACGTGAGCACGTTTTTTCTCATTTGCAGAGCTCATATGACAAGAATTTAAATCAATTTGATGTTTTGAATCAAAGCGACAACCGCAATACAAAGTCTTAGGGTGATTTGAAAATATTTGATATACAATGCGTTTTGCTTCAGGAAAAGAATGTGCAGAAGTAGCCAATAGTTCTTGGCAAAAAGACATGAATAAAAGACAAACAATAAATATTCTCATCATTGTAGGCTGATAAAAGAGATGTATCGGGATTATACTGCAAGCAATTCAATAACCCAGCAGTAGATTGAATTTTAGATCTGGAAATCCCGTCTTTAATGCCTTTAGCATTGATTTTTAGCGACTTTAAGTTTCTTTGTCTATAATAATTCAATAACTGTTAATTCTTTGAAATTATACAGACAACGGATTGCTCAAAAATGGCCTTGAACTCGGATAAGAATAACGAAATATACTGGTTTGTCTATCATATTTCATGGGGATTGGTATATTTTGTGAGTTTTGGAGAAAAAGAAGACATAGTTTTACATTATGCCAATAAAAATTTGTCGAATCTTTTGGATTTAAAGAGCCCACGTGACTATAAAGGTCCATTCTACGATAAATTACAGACGGTTTTGCAATTAACAGACGAACAAACTAGAGACTTTAGAAGCAGAGATTTGCGCGCCCAATTTTCAATCAAAGAAGAAGATAATGCCTGTGTTTTGACGTTGATTCATGACGGACATGAAAAACACTATATCTGTGATAGGGCGGTTCTTAAGAATAAAAACGGTACTATTGCCGGAGTATTAACAACTATTTTAGATGATGAAGAAGTAGAAAAGCTTATTGATAAAAAGCTCCATGATTATAAACCGGTTGATATTCGCCATCCTTCTTCTTTAAAGACAAAATCTCATATTCCTCATGTATTAGTTATCGATGACGAACCTAATTCACGCAGAGACATTAAAGATATCTTTGAATCATTAGGATGTGAGGTAGACGCACCAATATCAGAAGCCGGCGCAATTTCTTGTTTTAAACCAGGCGGTTATGACTTAGTGACGTTTGAAACCACTTTAGACGATTGGAAAACGAGTGGGTATTATTTAATGAGGGTATTTAGGGACTCTGAAGAGAACACAGATTTTCATGCAAATTTTATTGTGATAACAACGCATGAGATTAATTTAGTGGCAACAACACTAGAAGTCAAAGAACACCAAGTTGCTAATATTTTGAAAAAACCAGCAAAAGAAAATCAATTAAATGAGATTCTTAAGAAATACGTTTGGAATGAACATGGAGATTAATGTTTTTAAAGCGATGTGGGCGATTAAGTAGGGTATGAGAATCTAAATATGAATATTACTAAAGGGAGAATTTTATGTTTGACACATTTCAAAAAACCTGGTTAAGCAGTATTCCATCGGCCTTTTTTCCTACCACGGTGCTACATATTGATGATGATAAGCAATTGTTAGCACAATTATCGGGCACACTAAGTTCTCACTATAAGATTGAGACTTTCTCTAATCCAGACGAAGCGCTTCAAGAAATAATCTTCTGCGGAACTAATTATATGCGTGAAGAACATTTATCATCAAAAAATGATGGCGATATCCTTTCATACAGGCAAGCATTTTTTGATGAAAGACGTTTTGATAATCGGTTAATTTGTATAGTTGACTACGATATGCCAGGTAGGAATGGCGCTGATTTGATGTATGTGTCTCAGTTGGCGAAATATCAATCGCAAGGCCAAGAAGAGCATGCATATATTTTATTAACCTCAAAAGATATAGAGGATATAAAGGAAGAAACTCCGCAAGCTAATACAATTAAGCATGTTTTTATCAGTAAAAGAGACAAAGATTGTATCCCAAAACTACTAGAGAGCATCAATGCATTTCACCAAGACACATTTCAAACAGCAGGATATTCTACTGCCGTAGCATTAAGTAAAAATCCGAAAGAAAAATCTAGCTTTGAATTTTGCGCAAAATTTTTACCCATATTTAATCAATATATTAGAGAACATGAAATCTGTGAAGGATATTTGTTTGATAGACAGGGTGGTATGATTTTTTTAGATAAAAACGCGAATTTAAGCTGGTTATTTGTCCGTAATGATCATGGAATAATAAATGGGTTGGAGAATGCGCGCAATTATAATGCGCCTGATAATATTATTGATTTACTTAAATCCAGAGAATACATCTTGTCTTTATATGAACCAGAGGATTTTAAAGCCAGGGATAAAATCGAATGGGACAAATACTTGCTAAAAGTTGACATGTTAAAAGATGATGCAATTTATAAGGATGAAACAGTCAATCATTTACCCGCTAATTACTATTATGCCTTCACAGACAATTTTCCAGAGCACGGGATAGATAAAGATAAAATACTATCATTTCAGGCATTTTTAAACCAGAAAGGTGAGGATACTTCAAAAGCCAAATAATCTTTATGGACTTTGGGGCTGTGTGTTGGCCCCTATTATGAGGCTTTAGGCAATACAATAATAAACTCAATAGATTCGGCTTCCTTGACTTCATAAATGATGTTTCCGCCACTGTGAAGGAGGGCTAAGCGGCAAAACTCGATGCCCGGGACAAATTTTTCATGAGTTTTAGTCAGGGTGTTGTTTAAAAATTGTGTGTAGTTTTTTTGTATATCTGAAGAGACCATTTTAAAATGGATCGCATTTTTCGTGTCATTTTGTTTTGAAAAATAGATACTAATTTTTTTCTCAGGATTTTTGATGCTATCTTGAGCAAAACTCAATAATTGCCACAGAGTGGCATTTAAAAAGAGTTCTTGCATATGAACATTAAAATTCTGATTGCTATTAAATTCGATTAGGTTGCGAGTGTTGCCCTTAAACTCAAAAGCATTTAAATTATTTTCGATTAATTGCTTTGCATATAAATCTTGAGCGTCTTTGTCTGGATTTGATAATGCCTTGCACATAGATAAGACACCATCCATTGTTTCTAACATTGGATTGATAGAGGCTTCTATGTTGGATTTGGAGAGAGACTCTAGTAACTGAGGATGTATTTCATCTTTCATGAGATTATGTTGAACTGCAAGCTCGTAGCCTTTTAAAAGATTAGGCAGTGTTTTTTTTAATAAAATATCAGTACTTGTTATTCCAAGCAATTTAGTGCCAAATAAATGAAAGACCTTATCAATGATTTTTTGCCAAGATTTGGCTGAATCAAGAAGATAGGATTGATTGGAATGTTTTTGCTCATTCATAGAGGTTTAATAAATTCGTGTATTTATTAAAGTATAGAGCATTAGAATAAACTTGATATAAATTTGCATAAAATAGGCATTCTATCTATATTTTAATAGATACTTGGATTAAGGGATTAGATATGAAGACCACTTTTTACTCATCAAGGCTGTGTAATATTCCAGGGGTTTTTTATCCAACAACCGTATTATCAGTTGATGATGATAGGATTGGTATCGATGCGGTCATAGCAGCGCTTGCTGGTCAGTATAAAGTGATCTCTTTTTTAGATCCTAATAAAGCGCTCGATTTTCTAACAGACAAAACCGGTCGGTTTTTTAGAGGACGCGCCATATCCAATAAAATAGAAGAGGGCGTTTTAGGTTTTCGTAAAGAAGTATACAACAATCAGCGCTTCGATGATGTGATGATAGCGATTATTGACTATGATATGCCTGAAAAATCTGGATTTGATGTATGGCAAAATGTGGGATTGAATGATTATCGCCAAAGTCATGAGCATTCATATATATTATTTACTGCAAAAAAATACTCTGATTTTCAAGAAGAATTAGCCAATGAGGCGGTTGGAAAGAACTTTATCAGTAAGTTTGACCCAAATCACCCCAAATATTTAATGGAAGCCGTTAATAAACTAAGTACTGCAATGTTTCAAAGAGTGGGTCATGGCATTGCAAATATGTTGAACCATGATGAATCTGAAAAAACAAGCTTTCTGAATGATGGAAACTTTTTATCTATTTTAAATCCTTATCTTGATGAGCAGGATATATGTGAAGGATATTTGTTTGATAAACAAGGTAGCCTTATGTTTTTGGATAGTAAGGCTAATTTAAGCTGGTTATTTGTTCGCAATGAACAGGGCGTTATAAATAGTATTGAGCGTGCGAGAACATATGGAGCCCCTGATTCAGTGCTTGCATCTTTAAAATCAAAAGAAATGATTTTATCTTTATATGAAAAAGAAGATTTTGAGAGTCGAAAATCTATTGATTGGGATAAGTACCTACTAAAGGCAAGTGTTTTTAAAGATGAAGGAAAAGAACTTGAAGTATTTGAGCATAGACCCTCTGATTATTACTATGCGTTTACAGATAGTTTTCCAGAACATGGAATTGATAAAGATAAGATTTTGTCTTATGATGACTTTTTAAGGCAAAAATAGAAAGCATTAAAAATATTTATCAAGATGAGCTGCGGCTGACTTTGGTAAAACCATCAAATAATCTGGAATTTCTACACCGCTTGCCTCAAAATCTTGCCCGGATAACAAACGAAGTTTGGTAAACCCAAGTTCAAAGAGCTTTTTTGCGACATCTACACCGGTGATGTTAGATGCATTATCAAAATTATAATCTAAAAAAACAGGAGTATCCTTCGAGTAAATACAGTTTGGTTCAATATTGCCCATCAACTCAGCGGGAGTTCTGTAGACATCAATGATAAGAGGAAACAGTAATTGGCATTGCAAATCTGTGACCATGGGGTCATCATCTACCCAGATAGCATTAACTGTTTTTAGACTGTTTTGCGAATCGGCCATGTCCATCCTTTTTTGCAAAAAATACAGAATTTAATCGTCTATCCAAACCAAAAAACTTTTATCTAAATCGAGCGTTTATTTTACAATCACAGGCTCGGATCTCCTTTTTCTGACCTCAATAACAATATTTTTAAAAATCAGAGGGTCTCTTAATAACTCTTCCAGCGTAAAGCATTTTTGAAAACCGAATTTCTTTGGATTTTCAATATAATCATGAGTGTCATTACCGTGAGAGAATCCGTAAAATAAAGGTAAGCGTTTGCTGGCTTTTTTCCAAGCGTCAATAAACTCAACCCCATCTCCGCGTTCATGGACCCACGTGTTTAAGATTACAAAGTCATACCTACCCTCCGTAGTATTAAGAATTGATTCAGGCAGAGATATCAATTCTAGGTTGACGTTTAAATTCTTTGCTAATTTTTTGAGGCTATTAAAAAGAATGTTGTCTTTTGCATAAATCAGACCCTGTAGTTCAGTGCATAGCTCATTATTTTCAGGAACATCCAATTTAGGAATAGTGATACAAATGTCTAAATACTCACAGTCTTTAATTGAATAGGATATGTTGGTACCAACATACAAAAGCGATAAATGGCAAAGGCCTAGACCGGGAACAACTTGTCCATTTTCAATACTGAAATGTTTTTCAAACAAATGGTAAGGCTTGGAGTTTTTTATGCTTTGTGAATATATACTGAAATGGATTGTAAAATTTTTGTTGTAAGCGTCAGAAAAATAAAGCTCAGCATAGTGTGGAGTGGCTCCTTTTTCTGAAAATTCATCCAAATTTCCCAAATAAAATTTGATTAAATTATGGATAGCGCCTTTAATAAAAATAGGCGATATTGCAAAATCAAAATTTTTTTCAGGATTAAATTTAATCAAATCACGCTCATTATCTTTAAACGGATAAGAGTCAAGTAATTCATTCACTAATTTTTCAGAAGACACTATTTCACTACTTTCTTTTGACTTATAAATGGTATCGCAAAATAGCTGTATCGCATCCATGAGATGAAATATAGCAGAAATTTCTGGCTCTGAGTCTAGGAGCTCAGGCTTCTTCGAAATGAGGTTAATTTCAATTGAATCATCTTTCAAGAGTTTATTTTCTACTGAGAGCTGATATCCTTTCAAGAGCTCTGGTAAGCAGTCCTTCAGTATTGCATTTTTTGTCCTTAATGTCGGGAGTTTGTTATTAAGAAAATGGTCAATTTCATTCAACAAATCGCGCCAGCAGGCAGCAGTACCAGAGCTTAAGTCGTGATGAATGGGGTTTGTGTCTGACATGATTGATTCCTAAAAGGAGATTATCTTTAAGTATAGTAAATTTTAGAAAAATTTCTTTCTTAGCGCATTGATGTGGATAGGCAATGTTTTTTTATACAAAATTTTAGAAAAGTGAGCAAATCAAAAATATTTGTAGATATCGTCCAAGTCCGCTTTACCGAGGATGGTCAGATAAGGATAGTCATTTGGCTTAAGTCTATCCCCAGAAACTAAAAATAATTTAGCAAACCCAAGTTCATGGAGGTCTTTTGCTACATCAGTCCCGTGTATGTTTGTGGAATCAAAATTATTGTCTAAGAGAATGGAGATGTTTTTAGGATAAATATGGATAGCATCCATCAAAGCTTTTGGACTTCTGTAGATATCTACTTTTTTACCAGCTTTCAGTAATCCGTGTTCATGCACCAAAGTAAATCCAGCATCATCATCAAGCCAAATCCCATCGACTTGTTTGAGGTTAGCCTCAGAGTATTCAACTTTATTTTCCAGTACGACAATGGGAATATATTGATTAAGTTTCTTAGGAAGTAGTTTTGCGTTTAATTTGAGCAGAGCCTGTTGGATATCAGGCTCATTACAGTGACTTGTTACAAGAAAAGCACGTTTAACCCTTGATTCTTCAATCACATTTAAGCCATTGCGCGCATCGTTTGCAAGCTCAAAATCTGATAGAAGGAGTATGTTGTTTTGTTCATTTAAAGGCAAGCTATGAATATAATCCAAAGCTTTTTGGCTTTCATAAAAATTATGAATGCTGATACTTGGGTATTTTTCAATAATAGGTTCAAAGTTAAATCCCCAATCCCCATGAATAGAAGAGTCATCATCTACAATTATTATTTTATCTTTTGGTGTAATCTCAATATTTTGAGCAGCCCAATTGGGTGGAAGAGATTTTTTAAATTTAATAATAAACTGTGTACCCTTGCCTATTTCTGAAATAATATCCATTTCAGCGAAGTTACGACTGAGGGTTGCATGTACTTGCCCAAGTCCAATACCATGACCATCTTTCTTACCTTCAGTGAAGGCGATGTTATCCTTTATCTTACCGACCATTTCAGGCGGCATTCCCTTGCCGGTATCTTGAATGGTGATATAAACATAGAACTCATCTGAATCGAGCTTTAAAACAACATCGCCAGGTTTACCATCTAATGCTTGTGCTGCATTACGCAAAAGGTTAGTGATGGCACGGTTAATTTGTGAGCGCTGCCCTTCGATGAATACCATTTGGCTATTTGAGTTAAATTCCTCAATGAAATTAATACCTTGATGCTCATAATTAAGTCTGGTTTCAGCAAAAGCATCATGAATAGCAAGCGATGGCGGAAATACGGATATAGATTCATCTTGGTTTTCTTCCGGGTTTAAGTATTTACTTAAAATGCCCTCCATGATGGTCATGGCTTTTTGAGTTGAATTTTCTAGCTGAACTCTTTGTGCTTCTGGGATACGTCGCTCAATCATTTTCTTTTTGGTAAAGCCTAATTTTTCTGTATATTCTAGTAATATAGGCAAATACTCCTTTTGAAACTCTAGAAAATCAGACTCAACTTTGGAAGCATCTTGTTTGAGTTGAGCAAATAACTGCTCCCAGCTTGCGACGCCTTTTTTGAGTTCTTTTTGTGAATCAAGAACTTCATACTGTAGGCCATTATCGTCTGCTTGAATGTAAATAATATTATCTTCGCGCTCGGAGGCTGATATTGGGCGCATTTCATATCCAGAAATTGAAGTAATTTCTTTAAGGTTTGAGAAGTATTTAGTCATTTTTTTAATGACACCCATTGAGCCAGCTACATCATGTGCAATCCGGTTTACTACGGTGATGAACTTTTCTTGGATTTCTAGCTCGGCTTTATGGGCAGCGTTTTCTATTGCTAAACGCTCGGCTTCTTCTCGCTGTTTTCGTTCTTCTGCTTGGGCTTTTTTCATCGCTTGTAAGGCTAGCTCGGCAGTTTCTTTAGCTTTTTTGAGATCCTCTTCCATCAGTTTTCTGTCTGTAATATCAATAGAGGTTCCAACTATGCCAATTATTTTGCCGTCATCATCGTACAAAGGAGCTTTAATTGCCGTAAAATACTTGAATTCTCCTGTAGTAATATCTTCAATGGCCTCCTCTTGGGCAAGTGTTTTTCCGGTTCTCATTACTTCTTCATTGTGAATTTTAATATGTTCGGCCATGTCTTTTGGATAAAGTTCGTATAGAGATTTACCAACATATGCATCGTGACGCATCGCACCCGTCCCTTTGATTACTGCATCATTTCCGCCTAAAAGCACGCTATCAACATTTTCCCAGTAAATAGGTGCGGGTATAGTTGGTGTAACTAATTCGAGCAGTTTAAGGATATTAGGTTTCTTGTCCATGCTTCAGCTCCCTTGAAATATAGTTTGAAATTTCTTCATTTTCTATTTTCGGCCATATAAAACCCAATTTTTCTAAGATATATTCTGTTTTACTTTGCATAACTTTTATATGGATTTTTTTATCGGGCAAATCGTTGAGCCACCCCATATGAAGCAAAAAACGTTCTATTTCTCTTTTGAAATCTATATCGGCCAATCTGCTAATAATGTTTTCAAAGAAATTATCGACGGTTGTATTTTTAACTTTAAAACTATTTTTATCACATAAAATCTCTTGAATATTGTAAAGTTTAGGATTAAATATGTGAAATGTTTGGTTTTTTGATATTTTTTTATCGAATAGTTTAATTATAGCTTCCGCTGTTAGATCAACCGGGGAAATTTCTTCCATTGCTATTTCTGGACACATCATTCCAAAATGAACTAAGAATTTTATTCTGAAAAAAAACGCGTTTTCTTCGATGTTTTTTTGGCCTCTTTGGTTTTTTAAAATGAAAGCTAAATTGCCAACACGATAAATATTGCCATTTACCCCATGATCTCTATATTTTAAAAGAATATTTTCCGCTTCATATTTGGTTTTGATATAAACGTTTGTATTTTCGTTTATGCTATCTCCGATATCATCTTCTGTAAAAACAGAACATCCGTGCTCAGCAAAACTTTTGTTATTGAGTACTGAAACTGTGGAAACATAGTGAAAATTTTTCAAAGAAGTTAATTTAGATAAATCTAATAAATTTATTGTTACTTGAACATTTGCCGAATAGAATGATTCATAATCTCCGTAGTGCCTGGTTAAAGCAGCAGAATGGATAATGGAGTCAATTTTCCCGCTAAGAAACGAGTAGTTTTTGGACGAAATGCCTAATTTTTTTTGCTCTAAATCCCCTTTAAAAACAAATAACCTAATATCTAAAAATTGTTTTAAGCAAAGATCAAAATAATATTTAAATTTTCTGTGAATACGTTCAAAGGCGTTTTTCTTTGAATCGGAACGAATTATCAAATATACGTTATGGTTAGTTGAGAATAATAATGCATTAAGTAGATTACACCCTAAAAATCCTGTAGCGCCTGTTAATAATACATTGTTGATGGGTAATAGGTCAGTTTCAATTTTTAAATTTTTAAGATCTGACAAATAGTTTTCAATAAAGATATTTTTTTCATGGCTATTTCGTTTTACATTAAGACTTATATAATTTTCTTTTATTTTAATCAGATTGTTTTTTAAATTATTTTTAATAAAAGGAGTGTTTTCTGATATTTTGTTTGGAGTTTTAAAAGTGTATATATCTGAAATATTAACATCGAAATTATTTTGTAATTCCGCGGCTAAGCTTATAGCTTTAATTGAATTACCACCTATTTTGAAAAAACTATCGTTTATACCAACTTTTTTTAGAGATAAAATAGACGAAAAAGCATCACAAACTATTTTTTCTCTTTCGTTTGATGGAGGACAATAGTTATCAGATTTTTCAAAATCTGGAACAGGCAAAGCATTTTTGTCTAATTTCCCATTTGGGGTCACTGGGAAAGCGCTTAAGTGAATAAATATATCAGGAATCATAAAATCTGGTAAACGCAAAGATATATATTCTTCTAAAAGTAAATTTGGAATAAAAACATCCGAGCTATAATAGCATACCAAATACTTATCAGTAGTGGTGTTTTTTATTGTGGAAGTTTCTTCCTTTATTGAAACAAAGACATTTTTTATTCCAGGGTGTTTTGATATAATTTGCTCTATTTCTTTTAACTCAATGCGATGTCCTCTTATTTTTATTTGAGAATCATTTCTGCCAATGTATTCGAGATTGTCATCAAGGCCCCATCTTACTAAATCACCCGTCCTATAAATAAGGGCATTAATCCCGGCATTTTTTTCCGGATCTGTCTGAAATTTGTTAAAAATAAATTTTTCTTTAGTGAGTTCCTTCCTGTTTAAATAGCCTCTTGCTAAACCTATACCACCAATATAAAGCTCTCCTGTAACTCCTGGTGGTTGTAATTCTTTGTATGAGTCTAAAACATAAACGATTAAGTTTTTAATCGGGGGGCCAATTAATTCCACCTCATTATTTTTTATTCTTAGACCAGTGGCATAAATAGTTGCTTCAGTAGGGCCATAGTAATTATATAGGTTGGTTTTTTTAGACCAATATGATGCTGTCTCTTTGTCACAGGGCTCTCCTGCATAAATTATTCCAAATAAAGATGGATACCGAATTTTTGGTAAATTAGCTAACAAGACCGGAGGTAAATATAAGTAATTGATTTTTTTATTGTTTATATATTCACTCGTTAATTGAATATCTTTTCTTTGCTCATTATTGAGAATGTGAAGTTCATTACCATAAATTAATGGAACAAAAAACTCGGACACAGATACATCGAATGCGTAACTTGTAAAAGCTGTAATTTTCAAAGGCTCACTATGACCCCTGCTTTTTTTGTATACATTTTTAACTAAGTAATTTAAAGTGTTAACAACACTACGATGCTCAATCATTACCCCTTTTGGATTTCCTGTTGTCCCACTTGTATAAATAACATAAATAAGGTTTGAGGCAGAACATGCGTTTATTATATTCTTTTTGTTTTCGTTGAGAGTGATTTCTTGCGTGCATTGGCTATCAACAATAATAGTTTTGCAGTTTGAGTGTTTATTTAGAAGTTTATCAAATTTATTTTTAAGTTTTTCATTTAAGAGAAGTATTCTGGCCTGCGTATCTTCAAGAATATATTCTATTCTTTCAAATGGATAGTCTATATCTATTGGTACATATGCTCCACCAGATTTTAATATAGCTAGGATACAAATTATGATTTGTTCATTTCTATCTAATAGCAGGGCCACTAAATCATCGGGTTTTATTCTATAAGATTTTACTAAATAATTAGCTAGTTGATTGGATTTTTCATTTAATTGTTTGTAAGTTAAATGAGTTTTACCAAAAACTATAGCTGTTCGATTGGGTGTTTTTTTAACTTGCGATTCAAATAAATCTATCAATGTTTTATTTTCAAAGTTATTAATGGTTCCATGATTATTAAACTTACTTAATAGTTGTTTTTTTTCTTCATCAAATGTTAAACCAATTTTTGTTATCAATTCAGTGGGATTATCTAAAAGTTTAGATAGAAAATTGAAATACCTTGATAATAGTTTGCTTCCTGTGTGCATTGGTAAAAATTTTGATGGCATATCAATACTAAAAAAAAGGGAAGTCATATATTCTTTATATTTTATACTTAATAGTGAACCGGCAATTTGAGCGAAGCTAGTGGCAGGAATTTTGTGTTTGTGTAAAATCAAGTCGTTTGGTTTGGCAAAATTTGAGCATGCAAAATTGGATGATAAGCTCGTCTCAAAATTAAATTGGAATTGTTTTATTTTTTTGAACCAGTTCTTTTTTGATCTCCAACCAATCAAAACGGAATAAAAAGAATCTGTCTCAAGAAACACAAATGGTAAAGTGATGGTATTTACAAAACATCCTTGTATATTTTTTTGTTTTCTAATATCAACCGGATAATTAACAACAGAGCATCTTTGATTGTTTATTTTTGCAATAAATATACTCCAAGCCATCAAGAGCAAGTTGAAAATACTCTCATCCAATTCCTGACTTTTTAATTTTAATTTCCCATATATTTCATTTGGCAGAATCAGAGTTGAATTAGTAATTTCGGATGCGAATATATTTTCATAATGAATGTTATTGTGCATCTCTTCTACAGTTTGTATGTATTGCGCGATATCCTTAGATTTACCGGGAGACTTTAAAGATTCTTCTTTTTTAAGTTTGGTTAAATAATTTATTGGGTCGACATAATGAATGGATTTGTTTTGAAGGAGTTGATTTAAATTATTAATAAATTCATCGAGAGAATATCCATCCATAAGTATGTGATGGATATTGAACAATATGATGTAATCATTCTGACTGTCTATAATTTTTATTATATTTAACTTAATGGATGACTCATTTACGAGATCATGTTTTTGATTACAAAGTATTTTGATAATGTCATTGGTTTCATTGCGTGTACAATTTATGTGGTTTACTTGAGCTACTAGTTTATTATGAATATATGTAATAAGTTTTTTGTTTTTGATGGAAAAAGTTTGTCTAAGATGCGGTTGACTGGAAACCAACTCTTGAACTTTTTGCACAAAAAACCCCACGCCACTGTAATTTTTTAATATGTAAGAAAAGCATAAATTATACCCACTGTCTTTTTTTATTTGGTTAGCGTAGTAGAAAGGCAATAAACAATGAGGCGCTTCGTGTTTTGTATTAGACATAACTTATACCAGTAGTTAACATTAAATTAATTTTCGACGATAGTTTCTTTGCTTTATATTATAATGAATTACATCTTTTCAAGATATTATTATTTTCTAAGCATTTGAATGATCAAAATAAAACCAACATTATTGGTTAGAACTTTCGTGGTTTTTTTCTTGGCATCTTACCATGCTGAGGTCTTTTGTGCTGTAGATCAAATTCTGAGCGACAATTTTTTTATGAATCCAGCCGAATTAAACTTAATTAATAAATTACAACTTATAGGTGGAGGAGTTATTATCAACCCAAGTTTCTTTTTCAGGGGTAATTCTTATGAGCAATATGGTATGGCCAAAAGCGATGCAACAGATTTTTTGCCTTATTTACTATCTGCTTATAGATGTAACGAGGAAATAGTATTCGGCATTAATGTTACCCCGAGTGCATATGGCCATTTAAATTGGGCAACAAATTCCATTGTTGCCCAATCTTCTACCTTAACTAAACTACTGTATTATAGATATGGCATACAAACCAGCTATCAATTAACTGAATCATTGGCAATAGGGGCTGGGTTAAATTTAGAGGACAATGCTCAATATAAATTAAATTTTGTAGTGCCAGGACAGGGAAATCAAATAAATAGCGTGAGAGCCTTAAATTACACCTATGACCTTGGACTTTATTACAAGATAAATAGTAAAAACTACCTGACAATTGCCGGGTATTCTTCCGTGAGTTCAACTGGCTATGGAACCAGTTCAACGTCAGAAATAACCAATAATAATTTTTCGTTAAATGTTCTAGAGGCGCCAGTTGTGTATTTGGGTTTGCGAAATATATTAAATGAAAAATGGACTATGACGGAAAAAGTTTACTGGTCTGGTTTCTCAGTCCAAAAGAATATTGTTTTTAACAATTCAACAAGCGGAAGTTATACAATTCCTACGAATTGGAAAGATGTTTGGTCATTTCAAGCAACCACAAGATACGCAATAAAAGAAAAATTAGCGCTGCTTGGATCGATTATTTATGAAACGAATCCTGTGCCACTAGCAACGAATGCAATTGGATATCCTTTAGCGGCATCTGGTTCATTATCGGGTGGAGTAGATATTGCTTTAAGAAAAAATTTATCGATTCAGGTAATATACAGTTATGGGGCGTTTCTCCCCAATTCTCCGATTAATAATGCGAACATTGTTGGTACAATTAATGCACATTTTCAGGCGGGAGTTCTTCAGCTTGTATATAAAACATAAATTATTATAATTTTTTACGCCATGCCTCCCTACATTATGTATATAATAATGAGTAGCCAAAAATTTCAAGGCCATTTTCTGGCTGTATGAATAATTCGCACTATATATAAGGTATCTTGCTTTATCTGGTAGACGATAATGAGAGGTGTTCCGCTAACAACCAACTCTTTGGTGTGAGGAACGCGCCCTGCGCGACCCATGCTTGGAAATGTTACTATATTTTCGATTGCCTCGACAACGCGCCTTATAACCGCAAGCGCCACATTAGGTTTGTCTTGGCTAACATAATTTTTGGTAGATTGTAAGTCTTGAGCAGCAAGCTTGGTGAGTTTAATTTTCATCCAGCAACCCTAAGTTTTTTTTGACATCGACAAAATTAACAACATCACCCCGATCAATTTCTTGCAATCCATCTTGGATAGCTTGTACTTGCCATTCATGTAAATCGAGATATTCTTCGATGGCTTCGGCGGCTAGATAGGATTTTGAGCGGTCGACTGATTGGGATAATTTTTCTAAACGATGTGCTACATCTGTTGGTACTCGAACCGAAATAAGTGATGATGGAGTCGCCATAAATACCTCACTTGTATACATTTTAATATTAATAAGACCATATGTATTTATTATAGCATCTTTTTATCATCAAGAACATGTGATAAAGTTTGGGATAGATAACATACCTTATCCATC
>JACCDN010698385.1_pt1 | contig 18403 bp, 8 predicted proteins | sample 7441691 | NCBI WGS metagenome assembly JACCDN01 (sample SAMN15323439, study PRJNA562643) | freshwater metagenome | isolation source: river surface water | place: USA:Blue River Watershed | collected 2017-08-16
GCGCAGGACCCCGCGGTGCCCCTGGTACGCGGGGGCTTTTCCTACTACGTGACCGACCGGAGCAAGGACGAGAAGGACGCGGTGCGCCTCGCGCCCGTGCCTGGCGATGAGCAGATCCCCCTGCGGGCCTACCTCCCCCTGCGTAAGCCGCACCTGGAGGTCGCCGTCGATAGCCTGGCTGAGCTCACGCAGCGCCTGTGGCTCTCGCCGCACCAGCGGGGCCAGCTGCGGCGCCTGTTCCCGGGCGGCCAGCTCATGCTGGAGGGGGTCCTGTACGAGCGCTGCGCCAACGCCACCACCTGCCGCCCCGCGGTGCCCGCGGGCGAAGCCTTCGCGGAGGAGCTGCGCGCGCGGGCGCGGCGCCGGCCCCCGGCCGAGATCCTGCAGGAGGCGGAGGAGCGGATGCTCGCGGAGGCGGCGCGGCACCAGCTGTCCACGGACCAGGTGCGCCGCTACTTCAGGCGCACGCGAGACCGGTGGCTTCGGGCCATCGCGGCGGCCCAGCCGGCGCCTGTGCCGAGCGTTGCAGCGGTGGACGAACCTCCTCGCGAGCGCGCGTTTCGCGAGGCCTACGAGGCCGGGCTTGCGGAGGAGCTTCGACGCCATCCCGACGAGTACGGCTACGGCCCGCAGCACATTCCTCAGGTCGCACGGAAGATGACGCGCGAGCTGCGCGCGGGCACGTCAGGAGCCCTGGGCGATGGAGCGAGGCGCGCAGCGCGCGCGCTCGGCATCGCTCCGACCAAACAGGCGATCATCGCGTGGCTCAATGGTGGGGAGGACGCTGCGGCTGCACCCGGGCGGGTCGGCACATGAACCCCGCTGACACCCTCTTGCAGATCGAGGAGCGCCTGCTCGATGAGGCGCCTTCGCACGGGCTGCCCCTCGACGTGGTGCAGGACTACCTCGCGCGCACCCGGTCGCGCTGGCTCGCCGCCATCACCGCAGCGGTCCCTGCGGGACCACCCCGGCGGCGGGAAGACCTCGCGCGCGTGCGGCGGGACGCCGCCAAGCGAGACGGCTTCGGGACGGCGGAGGAGCGGCACAAGGGCGCGCGCAAGATGGTGGCCCTGCGCGCGGGGAAGAAGGAGCTGCCCAGGGCAAAGGGGAAGGCGGTCGAGGGCTTCACGCTGGGCTCGGCGCTCGCGCTCGGCGCTGTCGGCGCGCGCAAGCCGCGGCGGGGCATCGTCCTTTCCTACGCAGAGGTGGAGCGAAGCCCTGTGCCAGGGCGTGTGCCTGTCTGGGCGCAGCGCAGCGCGGACACCGCCAGCTACGACAACGCGGAGGTGGAGCTGTGGCCGACCGCCGAGGTACGGGCCTTCGCCACGGCGCGCGAGGAATGGCTGGCGCAGCGGTTCGCGATCGAGGTCGATGGCATCGAGGAGCGCTACGACCGTCGGGACAAGAAGGACCGGCGCGTCGCAGCCGCTCGAACGAAGGGCCTCTGGGTCCATGACGAGTCGCCCCCTTCACCACCGCCCGTGCAGATCCCGGTGCCCACGGTGGTGCTGCGCCTCGGAGGCGGGGAGGGTGAGGAGACGGCCTACACGACGCTCGATGCGATCCTCAACACCCGCCTCTTTGAGCACCTCCTTCGCGTCGAGGGAGACCGCTCCGCGAGGCTACGGCCCTTCTACGAGGGCGACGAGGCGCGCTGGGACTTCCTCGCGGAGATTACCGGGGACAAGAGCCTGCTCGACGCCGTGCCCGACGCGGCGCTGCGCGAGCGCGCCGCCGCTGCCGTGCGCCGGGGTCTGTCTCCGCAGGCGCTGCTTGCCCGCGGCCTCTCCCTCGCGCCGCTGCCCCCGGCCCCCGCTGCGGGGCTGTTCCCGGCGGTGGACGCGGCGCGCGCGCCCGCCCCCTACGAGCGCAGCATCCGCGTGAACGTCCGCGCCGCGGCGCCCCTCGGTCCGCTCGGCCCGCTCGTGGCGCACTACTCGCTCGACGCCCTCGTCCTGCTCTACCCAGAGAATCCCGCCCTGATCGGGGAGCTGCGCGCGGCAGAGGACGAGGAGAAAGTGGTGCAAGGGGCCTGGTCCTACCAGGTGCTGTACGACGAGCTGCAGTGCGAGCGTGCGGACGTGGTGGCGGAGCCCCTCAAGGGCGATGACCAGATTCTGCTGTGGGCGGCGGAGGCGGGCAAGAAGGGGCGCCCGCCGGTTGTCACCCTCGCGGCGCTCATCGACACGGCGAAGCTGCCGCCCTTCGTGCGGGGCCAGATCCGGCGCCTGCACCCCGGGCAGCAGCTTGCCGTGCTCGATGGGAAGACCCAGCTCCTGGTCGAGCGCTGTAGCGATCCGGTCGCCTGCCGCCCCCTTGTGGCCGCAGGGGCTGCGCCGCCGTCGCTCGCGGGCTTGTCCCCCTCGCAGGCGCTCGCCGCCGTGCGGGCCGCCATGGAGGCCGACGCGCAGCGCCTGCGCCTGCCCGCAGAGCGGATCCGCACCTACTTCGCGAAGGCCACGCCGCGGTGGCTGCGGCTGCTCGCGGGCGCCGCGCCGGTGGGCGGCGGCGACGGGATCGGCCCGCCTGCGGGCGCCGCGCGGGGCGCTGGTGCTGCTCCGGTGAGCCTGGGGATCGTCCATCCCCAGGCTCGCCGCGCAGCCGCCGCAGCAGCTGCGGATCCAGTGGATTTTGAGGCGGATCCCGACGCCTACGCCGATGCGCGGCGGCACATCGCCGCGGCGTACAAGTGGAAGCGTCGGCCCACGTTGGTAGAGGGTGTCGAGGGGGTTCCGCTTGGCGCTGCGGTCGCGATCGCAGGCGAGAGCGAAAAGGAAGCGCCGCGGCGTGGCGTGGTGGTCGCCTGGACCGACATCCCAGGGGGCCCCACGACCCGCATTGGCGGGCCACGGGTTCCGGTGCTGGTGGACTACTCGCGGGATCCCTTCCTCCAGCCCGGTGACGGGGACAGGAGCCTTACGACCTGGCAGCGCTCGATGCTGCAGCCCTACGAAGCAGCGCTGCGCGCCTGGCGGGAGAGCCGACCCTACGGCCTTCGCGTAGTGCCCGCGGGCAAGGCCTCGACCTGGGAGGTGTGGCGCTTCGCGAGCGCGCGCGAGCGGGACGCGGCAGCTGCTGCGCTTCGCCGTGAGGGCGATGAGGCGCTGGTGCTCGACGATGAGGACGCGACCGGCCGCGCCGACGTGTACTTCTGGCGGTTCAACAGCCGCCGCCGCTCCGGCGGCGAGATCAGCGTGCCGTGCCGCCCCGGCGCCCCGCTCCTGGAGATCCTCGCCGCGGCGTCTTCGGCGTCTGGGGTCGCGCTCCTTCGGCGTGCCGGGGCGATCGGCGCCTACGAGGTGCAGACCGACGAGGGAATCTGGACCGCGACCGACAACACGGCGCGCCTTGGCGAGCCCGGGGGAGTGCAGCAGTCGCTCATTAGCTACAGCCCCGAGACCGGCGCCAAGGTGCGCCCGCAGGCGGTGTTCCACACGTGGGCGCAGCTCGAAGCGGAGGAGGCCGCAGCGGCTGCGCCCGAGGTGAAGGCGCTCGCGGGCGCGGGCCTGCGCATCACCCGGCCCGATCTCCAGCAGCTCGCCCAGCTGCAGCCCGGCGACCCGCCCGCGGGCGTCCTCGCCTTCCCGGTGTTCCTGGCGCAGCACGCTGCTGCGCTCACGAAGGACCAGGGGGACAAGGGCGTCGAGGTGCAGATCGTCTACCCCGATGGCCATGGCGACACGCTCGTCGTCAAGCCGGGCCAATTTCGGGCAGGCGATGCGTTCCCTGGCCCAGACGGGCCTGCCAAGGTGAAGGCGGCCGGGCGCAGCCTGGTGCCGGTGACGGCAGCCAGCGTCGCCAAGCGGGCGCTGAGCCTGTGGCGCCGGATCCCCGGCGATGACGTGGTGCAGGACGAGTTCACCAAGCTCGGCTACAAGGAGCACCAGAACGGCGCTCCCGCGCTCGCGAGCAAGGCGGACCTCGCGCCGCTCCTGCGCACCCTGCAAGGCGGTCTTGGCCCCGACCGCCTTGATCTGGCCTGGGCAGCCTATCAGGACGGGCAGCACCAGGCGGAGGCCGACGCCCGGCGGATGGAAGAGCAGATGGCGCCCGCGGCGCTGCAGGGCAAGCACGAGGCCCTCGCGATCTTCCAGAACCTGCACGAAGAGGACGAGGCCAAGCGCGTCAGCCTGGCGCTCGCCATCGAGCAGGCGCTGCGCGAGCGGGCCCCGGCGAACTGGAAGGGCGACCCGGCGCGCGAGACCGCCGTGCGCAACGTCCTGTACCCGCTCCTTGGCCGTGATCGCGCGGCGACGGAGGCCCTCTTTGAGGTGCTGAAGAACCTGCCGTGCTGCGCGGCCTGCGCGCGCGGCGACACCTGCGAGTCCGAGCGCTCCCACGCAGGACCCCCCGACCCCCCAACGCCGGTTGACGGCGACATCGCGGTCTCCTGGGAGGAGGCCCCTCAGACAACCGCGACCGGCGGGAAGGTCTACTCCTTCCACGCCCAGCACGAACCGCTCCTGGTCGCGGCGGGCTTCGTCGTCGTTGGGCGCCATACCAGGGGGGGCAGCAAGTGGATCCTCGCGACGCCGCCTGCGGGCTTCCTGATGCACCAGCCCCTGACCTTTGGGGCGCAGGCGCCCCGCCAGGAAGACTTCGACGCCTATGCAGACGCCTTGCACACCTACTACCGGGGGCATCGCGAGGAGCTACCGCCCGAGGAGCCGGGCAAGGGCATCGTGAAGGTCATCCCTGCTGGCAAGGGCGCGCAGGTGAAGTACATGGCAGAGCGGCAGCAGAGCGGCGGCAAGCTCTCAACCCCGCTGCAGCTCGGCGCGGTGGTCGCCTGGCAGGCCCCGGGGGTAGAGCTCGTGCGGTCCTGGGGCTTCGGGGATCCTGTCCACCTGGGACGAACCAGCGCGTCCCCTTTCCACCCGGCAGGAGCCTGACCGATGGCGCAGCCCGCCGTGCAGGCCCTCGAACCCGCCGAGCGCCGCTACACGACCGACCCCCGCGGCGCCGCGGAGGCGCGCGTCTCGCGCCTGGAGACCAGGCTCGCGGAGCAGGGCGACGAGGACAAGCTCGCGGCCCTTGGGCGCCTGCGCGAGCGCTTGGTCGACGACATCGCCGCCAAGCTCGTCGTGGAAAACGGCTACGACCACTTCGTCGTCGCCTTCTCCGGGGGCAAGGACAGCGTGGCCTGCGCGCTCCAGCTCCTCAAGCTCGGGGTGCCGGCGTCCCAGATCGAGCTGTGGCACCACGAGATCGACGGACGGGAGGGCAGCGCGCTCATGGACTGGCCCTGCACAAGGGGCTACGTCACCGCCTTTGCCCGCGCCTTTGGCATGCCCCTGTACTTCTCGTGGCGGGAGGGCGGCTTTGAACGGGAGATGCTGCGCGCGGGCACCCGGACGGCGCCGATACGCTTCGAGACACCAGAGGGACAGGGGTCCGCTGGGGGGACCAACGGTCCTCTTGGCACGCGGCGCCGCTTCCCTCAGACCTCCCCGGACCTGTCTGTGCGCTGGTGCAGCAGCGCCATCAAGATCGACGTGGGCGCCTCTGCGCTCCGCGGACAGGAGCGCTTCTACGGGAAGCGGACCCTGGTGCTCACGGGCGAGCGAGCCCAAGAGAGCAGCCACCGCGCCCACTACGCCTATTTTGAGCGCGACAAGGCCGATGCCCGCGAGGGGCGCCTGCAGCGCCTCGTGGACCACTGTCGCCTCGTGCATGCGTGGGAGGAGCACCAGGTCTGGGGGCTCATCGAGGAGTACCGCGTGAACCCCCACCCGGCCTATCGCCTCGGCTGGGGGCGGGTCTCGTGCGCGGCCTGCATCTTCGGGAACAGGAACCAGTGGGCGAGCCTGCGGCAGGTGAACCCCGCGCAGTTTGAGCGGGTCGCCGCCTATGAAGTAGAGTTTGGTGCCACCATCAAGCACAAGCTCTCCGTCGTGCAGGAGGCCGACCGGGGCACGCCCTACCCGGATATGAAGAGGAAGGACATCGCCGCAGCGACCAGCCACCGCTACGACGAACCCATCATCCTGCCCCCGGGCGCCTGGTCCCTGCCGGCGGGCGCCTACGGGGACTCAAACGGTCCCATCTAGGAGCGCATCCCGTGGCGCAGACCAGAGCACAAGCCATCGTGTCCAAGAGCAGGGCACAAGCCATCGTGGCCATGGTGCAGCGAGAGCTAGGCGGGGGCTGGAGCTTCCTCGCGCCAAAGACCCAGCTCGCCCTGTGCCACGGCGCGCTCCTCACAACGCTGTGCCAGCGCGACTACGCCGGGAGCCGCAAGACCGCCGCCGAGCTGCACGCGGAGATGGACGGGCTTCGGCGCGACATCGAGCAGCTCATCGACTGAAGGACCCCCTCCTCGGGCTATGCTGCTGAAGATGGATGATGAAGGACGCAGTTCACTGCTGTCGCGCGGGCTTTTCTGGCTGGATCGGAGCCGGGCGGCGGGGCTGTGGCTGGGTGCTGGCGTCGGGCTGGGTCTGGGGGCCGGGGCGGCCTACCTGGGGCTGCCCTACGGCCTGCCGCTGGGCGTGCTGGCCCTGGGTGGGGCGGCCCTGCTGGGGCTGACGGGGTCGGCGATCACGGTGGGGATCCCAGAGACGGAGCGCGATGAAGGACCGAGCCGGCCGACCCCGCGTGAGTGAGCGCGCTTGACAGGGCCGCTAGCCTGGAGCCATGACCGATGAGCGCCTCGCCCAGCAGCTGATTCTCCTCGCCGATCCGGCCTACGTACACGCCTACCTCGCGCGCCGCGCGGCCTTCCTCTCCGCCGCGCGCGCCGATCCGGCGTCGCTTCCCCCCGTGGCCCCGCTCGCCAACCTGCCAAGCAGCGCCGCCTTCGCGCAGGTGGAGGAGGCGCTGCTCATGCACCTTCTGCGCAAGGGCGTGGCCCGCGGCTACATCGAGGACTACCTGCAGCGCACGCGGCTGCGCTGGGTGTCCGCCATCGACCAAGTGCGCTACGGCCGGGAGATCCCCCCTGAGGCGCTGACGACGGCGACGCGCACGCGCGCCAACCTGGAGGCCATTGCCATCCTGCGGGCCCTCGCGCAGGCGCCCCGGGCGCTGACGGTGGGCGAGCGGCAGGCGGTGCTGCGCTACAGCGGCTGGGGGGGCCTGTCCATCAACCGCGTCCGCAGCCAGGTGCCGCAGGACCTCGACGACGCTGGGCAGCTCCTGTGGCTCCCCGACGCCGCGGGCCTCTTGCACGAGTATTACACGCCGTCGCGCCTGTGCCAGGAGGTGGCGCGGGTGGTGCAGCCGCTCCTCGCAGAGCTGGCCGCACAGGACGGCATCGTGCGGGCCCTGGAGCCCTCGGCGGGCATCGGCCGCTTCCCAAGCGCCCTGTCCGGGGCGGGCTTCGAGCGCCTGCGCTGGACGCTCGTCGAGTACAGCCCCCTGTCGGCGCGCATCCTCGCGGCGCTGTTCCCGGCCGCGGACCTGTACGCGCCGATGCCCTTTGAGCGCTTCATCTCCGAGCACGAGCAGGAGGTCGCCGGCAGCCTGTCGCTGGTGGTCTCCAATCCCCCCTACGGCGAGCGCGGCCCCTCCTCGGTGGAAGACCGCTCGCCGCGCTACCGCGGGGAGCAGAACGCCTACCAGTATTTCCTCCGCCGCACGGCGGACCTGCTTCGGGCCGGGGGCCTTGGGATCTACCTCATCCCCTACGGCTTTCTGACCGGCCAGGGGCGGAGCCTGCCGCGCCTGCGCGAGACGGTGTTTCGCCGCCACCACCTCGCCGCCGCCTTCCGCCTGCCCTCGAACCTGTTCCCGGGCGGCAACATCGTGACGGACCTGGTGTTCCTGCGAAGCCGCGGCGGGGAGATCGCCGAGATCCTTCCCGAAGACCGCCCCATCGCGGCCGGCGAGTACTTTAACCTCTTCCCCTCCCACATCCTCGGCCGCGAGATCCGAAAGGACGACGGCAACGAGGTGAAGGGCGCGCGCCGCGGCTACGAGGTGCTCGGCGACTTCGACGTGTTGCCCGCCCTCATCGAGCGCGAGCAGTGCCGCGACTGCCAGGTGCGCACCGTGACCCCGACCCCCGCGCCGCGGCGGCGCTCCACGGCGGCAGTCCCGGCCGAGCCATCCGTCGAGGTCGGGGAGGATCGCCTGGCCGCCGCGCAGGTGCTCGGCGAGCGCATCTCGCGCTTCCTCGCCGCCAGGAACCGCGGCGAGGGCGGCGATCGAGCCGAGGCGGCGGTGGCGGCGGGCCTGTACGGGGAGCTCGTGGCGGCGCTTCGGACCTGGAGCTTCACCTACGGCCCGCCCGCGGAAGACGCGGAGCTCGCGCACCACAAGAGCGCGAGCATGCTCGCCTTCCACGCGGCCTTCCAGGCCGACGGGAGCCTTGGCCCCGCCTTCGCGCAGGCGCCGGTCTACGTGGCCGCCTACCAGGGGAGCGCCGAGGACGTGGGCGCTCAAGGCGAGCACCTGTACCAGCGCGGCGGCGCCTTCACCCTGGTCGGGCTGCAGGCGCTGCACCGCGAGGTCGGTGGCACAAGCGATGGGGCGGCGCTTGCGACCTCGCTCCTCGCCGCAGGCTTCGTGCTCGACGACGGCTTCTACCTGCCCGAGCGGGCTTTTTTCTCGGGGGACCTGTGGCCCCGCTACGACCGCGCGCGGGCGCTCGCCCAGGCTGGCGATGCGCGCGGCGCGGAGGTGGCCGCGCGGCTTCTCGCTGCCATCCGGCCCGCGACCATCGCGGACATCGCACCCGGCCCGCGCAGCGCCTTTTTGCCCCTGCCGGTCCTTCGGTCCTGGCTGTCCGCCTGGACCGGAGCACCGGTGCCGGAGCTGGCGCGGCGAAATGGCCTCGTGCAGGTGGCCGATCAGTCCTACGCGGAGCTGTCGCTGCCGGTGCGCGCCCAGGCGCAGCACGACACCGCTGTGGCCGCGCAGAACCGCCGCGCCTGGGGGCGCCGGGAGGCGGTCGCACCGCTTGAGGGTGAGCATGAAGCCTCGCTCAAGCTCGTCGTGGCGCTCGGCTTCCTCAACCATGACTACTCGCTCTTTCGCGTCGTCCCCTGCGAGAAGGGGACGCGGAGCGACGGCACCGATGAGTCCGCGCAGGAGGCGCAGGACCGCTGCCGCGTGAAGTATGCGCAGGACGCGGAGAACCACTTCAACACCTGGCTGCAGGGTACTCCTGAGGCCACCGCGCAGATCGAGGAGCACTACAACCGCTCCTTCCGGGGCTTCGTCCTGCCGACCTACAGCCAGGAGCCGATCCCGATCGCGCGCATGAACACGACCCGCAAGCGCCCGCGGCCGCACCAGTGGGCGGGCGCGCTGCGCCTGCTCACAAACCGCCGCGGCCTGCTCTGCTTCGACGTGGGGGTCGGCAAGACCCTGACGGCGATCGCCACCATCGCCCGCGCCCGCGAGGAGGGCTGGTGCAGGCGGCCGATCATCCTCGTCCCGAACACCATCGTGTGGAAGTGGAAAAAGGAGATCGCGGACGTCTTGCCCGACTACCGCGTGGTGGTCATCGGCAGCAAGATGAAGCGCATCACCCGCGGCCCGAAGAAGGGCCAGATGTCGAGCGACATCGACACGCGCGAGGAGCGCGCGATGAAGTGGCGCCTGCTGCAGCAGGGCCTATGCGACGTGGCGCTCGTCACCTACTCCATGTTCTCGCGCCTTGGGGTGAAGCGAGAGAGCGTGGAGGCTTGGATCGACAGCACCCCGGCCATCCAGCGGGACCTGTGCCTCAAGGCCCGAAACGCCGAGGACGCGACGCGGCGCAGCCAGCAGTCGATCGAAGATGCAGACGAGGCCGTGCGTCCGCTGTTCCGGCAGCGGGCAGGCATCGTGGCGGAGCTCAAGGCCGCGGGGCTTCCAACGAGCACGGCGCTTGAGGAGGTGGAGGCCTTGATCCTTGGGACCGGCACCGCGTCGCGCCGGATCCTGGAGCGCGAGCAGTACCGCGAGGCCATCGGCACCCTGGAGGACCTCTCCGAGCGAAACCAGGCGGTGCAGGCGCAGATCCAGGCCCGGCTTGTCGCCGAGATGACCCTCGGGGAGCGAGACCCCGGGGTCACCTGGGAGGACGTCGACCCGGACCTCATCGTGGTGGACGAGGCCCAGAATTTCAAGAACCTCTTCGCCGCGCAGGAGCGCGAGGGCGGCCTGCCCAAGTACCTCGGCGCCATCCAGGAGGGGAGCGACCGAGCCTGGGAGCTCGCCATCCGCACGGGGATCCTCCGGCGCCGAAACGGCGGCGGCGGCGTCATGTTCCTCTCCGCCACCCCCGCCAAGAACTCCCCCATCGAGTACCGCTCGCTCCTGCACTACGTGGACGAGGACTCCTGGGTGGCGCTTGGCTGCTACGACGCCGAGTGCTTCATCGACCGGTACCTGCGCCTTGAGTACAAGGAGACCTTCAACCAGGTCGAGGAGCGCACGGAGAACCGCCAGGTGGTCGCGGGCTTCCAGCAGCTCGCCGAGCTGCGGGAACTCGTCTTCCGGCTCGCGGAGTTTCGCACGGCGCAGGAGGTGGGCCTCGTGCTCCCAGAGTCGCGGGTCATCCGCGAGATGCTGGACATGAGCGAGCGCCAGCGCGAGGTCTACAAGACCTATCGCCTCTCCGCGCTGGCCCTCAAGGAGCGGATGGCCACGGATAGGTCCGCGCGCCTGCAGCTCCTTGGGGTCCTGCACAAGATGGCGCTCGCGAGCATCCACCCCCTCCTCCCAAGCCCCCCGGGCTCGCAGGAGCGGGAACTCGACGCGGGGCGAAGCTCGGTAGAGGCGGACGCGCCGAAGAAGAAGCGCAAGCCCTGGACCTGGGAGGCGGCGGGCGAGATCCCGATCACCGACTGCCACGCGCCCAAGCTCGACCGCGTGGTGCAGCTCGTGCGGCAGCGCCCAAGCTGCGGCCACATCATCTTCTGCGACAACATCGCCGTCCACCGCTGGATGCAGCGGCTGCTGATGGAGGCGGGCGTCCCCGAGGAGCGCATCGGGATCCTAAACGCCGACCGGGCGAAGAAGCCCGCCGAGCGGCAGGCCATCGCCGAGGGCTTCAACGGCGACCCAGACGGCGGCATCCTCCCGCGCTACGACGTCGTCATCGCGAACGCCATCGCCTACGAGGGCATCGACCTGCAGGTGCGCACCTGCGCGGTCTACCACCTGGACCTGCCCTACGAGCCCGCGACCCTGCAGCAGCGAAACGGCCGCGCGGTGCGCCAGGGCAACAAGAGCGCGGTCATCGAGATCTTCTACCTGCTCTCGCGCAAGTCGAGCGATGTCATCCGGCTCCAGATGATCGAAGGGAAGCTCGCCTGGCAGACGGACCTCCTGCGGTCAAGCGACCGCGAGACCTCCAACCCCTTCGCGCAGGCGGATCAGACCTCGGACGAGCTCATCGCACAGCTCGCGGAGACCGAAGAGGAGGCGGCGGCGGCCATCGCCGCCCAGCGCGAGCGGCGCATGGTCGAGGTGAACAGCCGCATCGCGGACGGCGCCTGGCGGGTGCTCAAGGGCCTGGGCGCGCAGGTGGATGCGCTCGGCCGCGCCCGCGAGGAGGCGGAGCGGGTCGTGCGCCACAAGGAGATCGCGGACTCCCGCGCCTACCTCGCCGCCATCGACCCCAAGGTCTGGCCGTGGTTTCACCTCGCCCAGGTGGTCGCGAGCGGCAAGCGCCTGTGGACCCACCGCATCTTGGAGGGGGAAGCGAAGCGCCCCGAGACGGTGTGCCTGTGGGACGGCGCGCGCTACCACCCGGGCGACGCGGCGGGTTCCTCCTTCGAGGTGGCGGAGGTGAACGGTCTGAACGTGCGGCCCGTGGGCAGGCTGTGCTTTACGCCGAACCGCCTGCGCAGCGACAACGGGGTGCTGGAGCTTCTGCACGACCACTTCGCGCCGGACGACTTCACGTCGTGGCCGGAGGTGCAGGACGATAGCGGAGTGCGGCAGGAGATGGCCAGCTGGTGCAGCGGCTACGTCATGGGCTCGCGTTCTCTGGAGGAGCTCGGGATCTCGACGGCCCCGGAGCCGTGGCGCCAGCACCTGTGGAATGACCACAGCCCTGCGATCCTCCAGGCGCTTTCGCGCGCGAGAAACTCGCCCTACCTCGCCTTCGTGCCGGTGCGGCAGGGCGAGGGCCTGGACCTCATCGAGGTCGGGCGGCAGCTCCTCGCCGCGGGCCGGGGCCTTTCGGGGCGTGAGAGCGCGGTCCTGCCCTTCACGCAGGCGGGCTACGAGGAGTTCCTCCAGCGCGCGCGGCGCACGGAGGGCACCACCTGGGGCGTGCTCGATGAGACGGCGCGGGTGTGGTGGGGGCGCGCGATCCCGCGGGGGCTGCTCGTCGTTGAGGAAGCCCCGGCCGAGCCCGCGCCGGCCGCTGCGCCACCGGTGAGCCCATGACCGCCGTCAACCTGCGCTTCCTATCGGCGGAGGGCAAGGACAAGTTTGGCGGGCGCTCCTTTCCTGACGAGGTTCCCGAGGTCCCTGGCCTTGGCACCTGTCTGCGCCTGCCTCAGCCGCAGCTTGGCGCCGAGGGGATCGCGCTCACCGGCCGCGAGGAGGACTTCACGGTCACGGATGTCCGCCGAACCCGCCAGCTCAACCTTTTCGAGAGCGCCCAGCAGCAGCGTTCCGTCTATCGCTGGCAGACCGACATCTTCCTCACCGCCAACGAACAGGCACCGCCGCGGGAGGTACCCCCCGCGGTCTCCGAGGCAGTTGCTGAAGTCCAGGCGGAGGTCGAGCTGCTTCGCCGCAGCGCGCAGGTGGAGCTGGAGTTGGCGAAGGGCCCAGCCAAGGCCCGCCGGACAAGCACGGCCAACTACCTCACGCGAAAGCGCCTTGCGCTGGAGACCCTGCTCGCGCTCGCTGAGAGGAACGCATGATGATCAAGGCCAGGGACAGGGCCCTCAACCTCTACAAGGTGGGCGACACGGTGAGGACCCCGCGGGGGGTCGGTGTGGTGAAAGCCTACGTGGTCGCGGGCGCGGAGACGCCGCGCGCAGACCCGCAGGACCAGGACCCGATGCACGTCATCGAGGTGAAGGGCAACCGCTTTGACTTCGTGGGATCTCTCCTCAAGCCCGCTTTCCTGCGAGAGGAGGAGAAGCGGCTCATGGAGGTCCACGGCACCAAGGAGGCCCACGCCATCCTCGCGCGAGCCACCGCCGTCCTAGAGCGCCAGAACAAGAAGGCGATGACCACCTGCAACCTGTGCGGCGGTCGGCTCAAGAAAAACGGCGACTGCAGGGACTGCGAGGGGTAGCCCATGGTCCATCCCATCGGCACCAGAGTTTGCGCCGCGAGGGGCACGGGCGAAGTCTTGGGGTACCTCGTGCCCGGCGTCGTCGGGGAGACCCCCGTCCCCGTAGGCGAAGACCCCTTCCATGTGGTGGGCCTCCCGGGCGAGAAGATCGAGAAGATCCGGGTCCGGGGTTCGCGCCTTCGCGCGCTGCCGGCGCCGAGCGACCTCGCCCCGCGCTCCCCTTCCCTTGGCGACGAGGAGCGTCGGCGCCTCGGGGCGCTCTACGGCGTGGATGCAGTGCGGCACGAGACGCGGCGCCGCTGCGCGGACCGACACCTTCCGCTGCCCGGGACCTGCCCGGCCTGCAGTCACGAACTTGACCCCATGACCGGCGCCTGCACGGTCTGCGAGGAATAGCCATGTCCGTCCTGTCTGACTACTATCACAACGCCTCGGGCGATCCGCTCCTGCGCCGGGCCCTTGCTGCTTTGGTCCACTGGAACACCCGTGACCATGAGGCTCCGCCCGAGGTAGTGAACCTCGTCCGACAAAGCTCCATTGAGTCACCGGACGGGGCGTCTGCCTGGGAGGAGCGCTACCAGCAGACACGCGGCGTTCCGGCCGATTGGGACGAGGTGGAGTATCGCAGCGATCGTGAGGCGGACCCCCTATGTCGGTGGGCCTTCGCCAAGCTGTGGCTGCAGGACCACGTCGAAACAGATGAGGACGAGGAGTCCCGGCCCCGCATGAGCCGCTACGAGGAGGGCCTGCGCCCGGCGGCGCTGGCGATCCTGCTCGGCAGGGCGAACCCGCTTATGCGGATGCTGCTCGCGGAACAGCAGAGCAGAGGAATCATGGAAGCCCGCCGTGGTGAGCGCGAGGGTGAGATCCTCGTCGGCCCAACCAAGCACCTCGGCGCCTTCACAGAGGAGTACCGAACGACCCAGCCGGAGCTCGCGCGTGCGTACAGCGACGCGCGCTCCGCTGGACTGTCTCCCGACAAGGCGCGCGAGCGGGTCGATCGCATGGCCCAGGGCCTGTCGGTGCCGCCGCTCGGCATCAATCCCCTCTCCCCGGGCACGGACATGGCCCTGGTCCGCGAGGCCATGGAGGCAGCTCCCAGGCTGGAGCAGATGCTGCGCGAGACGGGCCTCTCCGAGGCGCAGCGCATCAGAGCCCGCGCCGCGGCTGCGGAGGGCAACCTCACTGCACGCCTCGTGCTCTTCTTGTTTGACGAAGGCGTTGTTCCGAGGGCGGGTGGCATCGAAGCATCGCTCCCCCGCGAGGAAGCGTTTGTTCGGCTTGAGCGCGCAGAGTCCCCTGACGTCGAGTCCCCCACAGAGCCCCTTGACCCCCAGGACGTCTTCGCGTCGGGAAAAATGGAAGAGGCAGCGGCGAGGGCAGACAACCTCCTGGCCCTTGGCTGGGCAGAACTGCTGCGAAGCGGCACCTCCCGTCGATACCTCTCGCCCCTTCAGTCTCAACCCCTCTCGCCCGCCGCCGCCCACCGCTGGGATGTGGCGTATGACCGGTACCTCGGGGCGCTCGCAGAGACCGTCCCCCACACCGGAGGACGCGCGGGCCTCCTCATCGCCCTGGCTCCGAGAGCGCTCGCGCGCGCGGAGTCCAGCGCGAGTGCCCTTGAGACCTTCGTGATGGCGCGCCTGTCCAGCACGCTCAGCAGCGCCCGCCGCGCCGAGGCTCACGCGCTTGCGAACCGTACTCAGACCGAGGCGTGGAGGTACCTTCACAGAGACGCGGGGGACCAGTTCCGACGCCGGTTCACAGAGGCGGCTGCGCAGGGGCGAAGTGAGGAAGCCGTCCGCCTCATGGAGCGGTGGAGAGCCGCCGACGCCGCGCCGCCGACGGTGGACGAGCGCGGGACGGCGCTAGATCTGAGTGCTGCTGCTGCTGCTGCTGCTGCGGAGGAGTACCGGCGCGTGTTCCGTTCGCTCGCCGCGGCAGGAAGACGCTCGGAGGCCCTGGATCAGTTTGCGCGTTGGCGTGAGGCGGCTGGCCACGGCGATCGCGGTGTCAGGCAGCCCAAGCCTGATGATAACCAGCTGGCAGTGAGACTGGAGCAAGAGTTGGAGCTTCAGAAACACGAGGCGCAGGCGCGGGAGCTCCTCGCACGCTTCCACCACGCGCAGGAGATGAACAACGTCGATGACGCCCTGGCGCTGGCGGCCGAGCTGACCCAGCCGATCGCCGAAGCACCTGCGGCCCCGGCCCCAGCCCCCGCCGCCGCGGCCCCGGCCGCCCGGCTCTCCCAGATGCAGGAGCGCCAGGTGCAGGAGGCGGTGCGGTGGCTGGCCAGCGCCACGCTGGAGCCCGCGCGGGTGACGGGGGAGCGCGGGATTCCCGAGTCCGTGCGCGAAGCCGCACGGATCCTGCCACCCGATGTCCTCCCACGCGCCATCGCGACCCTGCGCGCCAATCCAGATCGTCAACACCAAATGGCGGCGACGGCGCTCAGTTACCTCGTGCCCAGGACGCCCACGTTCCAGGTGGTGGCCACCAGCTCCGACCCTGGTGCGCAGGCGCTCTCCGCGCAGATCGGCCGCATCGGCACGGAGCGCGCGGCGCCCCCGGCGGCGGCGCCGCCGGCATCGGCCGCGGCTCCGTCTGGCCCCTCCCTGTCGGAGGCGCTGCCCGAAGAGACGCGGGCGCAGTTCCTGGCGCAGCGCGCGTATCTGGAGCGGTTGCGGGCCGCGGGCCGCTTCGGCCTGCTCGACATCGATGACGTCACGGTGCCGGTCTCACAGCCTGCCGTCGATCCGACCCAACCGTCGCGCTTCAATCTCTTGGAGTTCGATGACGATCCTCCGCGCGCGTCCACGCCCGCGCCTGCGCTACCGCCGCCGCCGCCGGTCCAGGATCCGCGGCTCCAGGCCCGCGCCCGCGCCGAGGCGCTGCTCCTGGACTGCCAGGGCGGCGCGAACGTGTCGGCCTGCGAGTCCCTGGCGCGCAGCTACTCGCACGTCCTCTCCGAGGAGGAGCGCGCCCGCGTCGCGAGCTACCGCGCCGCCCACGCCGCGCGGCCGGAGCCGGGACGCGGTGCCTTCCTGGAGATCGATGATGATGCCCCTGCGGCGCCCGCTCCAGCGGCGCGGGAGCCGGGCCGCGGCGCCTTCCTGGAGATCGACCCCGCTCCGGCGGAGCCCCAGCTCGACCGCGCCCGCGCGGAGGAGCTGCTGCGGCAGTGCCGAGGCGGCGACCCCCTCGCCTGCGATACGCTCGGCATCCTCCGATACCGGCAGGTCATGACCGCGGAGGAGCAGGAGGAGGTTGCCTCCCACCGGCGACCGCGGGCCGAGGAGCCTGCGGAAGAGAGCGCCGAGGAAGAGGAAGCGCACGAGGACGGCCCGGCCGCGCCAGCGAGCACGCCGTGCGGCCCCGCGGACTACTACGAAAGCGACACCGGCATGGGAGAGACGACGTTTTGCCGGGTCCATGACGACGAAGTAGGCCGCGGCGGCGTGTGCTTGACGCGGGGGACCTTGGTCCACCTGCGGATTCGGCACGGAGACGGGTCATCTTCGACTACGACGCTTGCTGGCTTCGCCCGCGACAATGCCATGGAAGACGATGAAGAGATCGTCGCGCAGGTGGCGGCTCTTGGGCCAGGGCAGAGCGTGCAGCTTGGCGGCGGCGCTGCGGCGTCCTTTACCGTTACCCGGATCGACGCGCCGCGGGAGCTCGGCCGGGACGCCAGCGCGGCGGCGGAGAACGTGCGCGGAGCGCCGAGCGTGCAAGCCTGGGAGGACCTGCGCGAGTACGTCCTGAACAACGCGGGAGTGCAGGGGCTGGACCCCGACTACGCCGCCGCGTACCTGCGTCGCCACCAGCGGCGGATCCTTTTGCGCCTCGGCCTTGTGGAGGTGACCGCCGCCGCGGCGGACCTGGTGCTGCTCGCCGCGGCCACCGCGCGGCGCCAGCTCCCCTTGGAGCCGGGCATCCATCCCCGCGCCGTGGTCGTTTCCGCGCTCGCCGCCCTGGCAACCTGGCTGGAGAACCGGCCGCGCATCGACATCGAGGGCGCTGATCTGCGGGCGCAGGTTGGCGCCGCGCGCGCGGCGCTGGAAGACGCGGCGGCCGGGCGCCCCGAGTCCCAGCCGACCTTTCGCTGCTTCATGCCCGGCTGCAACCAGTACCTGCCCGTCGCCGAGGGCCTGTGCGAGAGCGGCGGCGGCAGCTTGGGCGTGATGTGCGGTCCGCACCGGCGCGCGTCACAAGCGAGCCGCGTCGGCTACTCGTCGGAGTTTGAGCCGCCGCCCTCGCCGCCCGTTCGAGTCGCGCCGCCGTCCGCCGCGCCGCCGGGGATGGTCGACCTCACGGCGCAGATGATGCAGGGCCTCGCCACGCTGGAAGACCTGCGGACCCGCGCCGACGCCCCGGCCGCCGTCCGCGCGGAGAGCGCCGAGCTGCTGGACGCGCTGTACCATCCTGAGCGAGTGACGCCGCCCCTTGGCACGCGGCTTCGCCTCGCGCAGGACTACGCCGTGGGTGATGGGCGGGGGGGCAGCATCACCGTGAGCGCCGGGACCACCGGTACGCTGATCAAGATCGGCCAGGACGGGCTCTTGTGGATCCAGCTCGATCAGCAGGCCCAAGTCGGACTCGACAAGCAGCAGCTCTACGGCGACGGGCAGGCGGAGGTGCAGGCGCTGGCGGCGCTCGATCTGCTCAAGACGCTCATCATCTTCGTGCCCCGCGCCGCGGGCAGCTCCCACCGCCCAGAGCGGCGGGTGGGGCTGCGCCCCTACGACCCTGCGGTCTTCGTGGAGGAGGCGATCCCGCCAGAGCAGCTTCTCGCCGCGGCGCAAAAGGCCGTGGAGGACGTGCGTCGCCTTGGGCCGATCTATCCCGACGAAGCGACGCGGTTCATCGCCACCTGGGTGACGACCCGCCAGGCCAACGTGCAGCGGCGCCTCCTCGACGCGGAGGCCGACCTTCAGCGGACCGAAGGGGCGCTCACTCGTGTACGCATCCGTGGCACCCCCGAAGAGGTGGCCACAGCGGAGCGCCGCGTCCGCCAGGCGGAGGGATCGCTGACGGCGCTTCGCCGCGACCGGTATGCGCACGATGACCTGGTGGCCGCGCAGGGCGAGGTGATCCGCCAGCGGCTGCTGGATGAGCACCTCATCGGGGGGGAGCGACCCGGCGCTGCGCCCGCCGCGCCGGTTGCGGATGCCACGGGGGAGCGGACCCGCCGCCTTCCCAGCCTCA
>JACCDN010211063.1_pt1 | contig 18391 bp, 15 predicted proteins | sample 7441691 | NCBI WGS metagenome assembly JACCDN01 (sample SAMN15323439, study PRJNA562643) | freshwater metagenome | isolation source: river surface water | place: USA:Blue River Watershed | collected 2017-08-16
AATGCCGGACAGGGCAATGCTTGGTATGGTCAGCGAGCAGAAGACTTAGCTGAATCCTTTGATGCAGAAATGAGCTTCTTATCCTCATTGGATTGGCGTGCCGTGCGTGTGCGCATTCATTCTGACTTAGATGTTGTTAAGGTACGTAACGATTACCTTCTCAATCCAACTGGTGATTGGAGCTTGCCATCAATAGCCACGAATTCAGAAGTATGGATGGCAGTCTCCTTATCAATGAAAGAAGTGGCTCGCGCTCAGAAAAATGGTGAGGTATTGCGATTCACGATCAAGGCTGAAGATGCTGATGGTATGCAACAGCGATTCAGCGTATCTTTGCCAGAGCTAAAAGTTGTTGATGCGCAAACTTACATAAATGCTAGTGAAAATGAATTGGTCGCCAGACGCTTCATAGAAATCGAAGCAGCTGATCTTCAAAGAGAAGCAAGAAACTATGTCAAAGCACGTAATTGGGATGCTGTTGAACGCCTACTAACTCAAATTGAAGAACGTGCCATCAACAATCCTTGGTTGAATGAAACAGTCAAATACTTGCGCAACCTCATGGATCGTCGTGACTACGACACCATGGAAAAAGAATTGATGTACTCATCACGTCAAATGAAAAACAGAAGTGCCTCTTTGCAAGACTCAGTCATGTTCTGCATGAGCTCTGAAGCTGAGATGCCAGCATTCTTAAGGAGAAAGCTGGCACAAGGCAGAAACACTGATTCTCAATCATGAACACTTACTCAAAACGAATGGCCTATACCTATGCAGCCCTAGGGTTGCAATGGTCTTCGCCATTCATTTATTTTGCAGTTAAATCTTTTTTGCCAGAGTCATTCATTAAATTTGTCAGTGACAAGGAAGCGGCTCTAGTTGGTCTATACATTGCCATTGCGGGATGCATATTCCTGTTTGGTAAAGCATGGGCTTATTGGGGTAGTCCAGTCGCACATTCATCCATTAAACATCAGGAATAAACATGCCAACCGTCTATTTACTGTCTGATCAACAAACGCAATTCATCAAAATTGGCCGAGCTACGAACTTTACAGAACGTTACGCTAATTTACGTACAGCCAATCCTTGGTTAGGCATTGGTTACCTCTTAGAAACTGAACAAGCATCTTATGTAGAAAAATGCATGCACCAGCGCTTTGCTCACTTGCGCCAGGAGGGTGAATTCTTTGATGTTAGCTTGACAGAAGCAAAGGATTATCTAGAGAAGGTTCATCAAACAAGCCAAATAATCTTTAATCCGGATATTGAGGCATTAGCAACCATTGCCCCTAATGAAGATATCATGGAGCCAGATGCCTCCGACTGGGAACTCATAACAAAAATAAGTGAATTAAATGCTGAGATTGCTGCAATTGAATTAAAGAGAGATGCCCTAGAGGTGATGCTTAAGTTAAAAATTGGTGAGTCGGCTGGTATCAGAAATATGGCTACTTGGGCTACTCAAATCAGAAACACTTTCGACTCTGCCAGATTCAGGGAAGAGAACCCAGGCGTCTATGAGCAATACCAAAGAGAGACCAGTTCAAGAATATTTAAATACAGACGCTTTTTAAATAACTAAATAATTCATGACCCGCATCAGTTCATACACGCTCTACCAATGCCCAGCATGCGAGCAAGTACACATCAAAAATGAATATGGTTCAGTTAGCATCTACGTACCAACAGATTTGCATCTAGACCCAAATGATGAGAAAGTCTGCAAGAACTGCGGCAAAGTCAGCCAAGTCAAAGACTACGTATGCTTGGGGCTGAAATCAAAAACTGTTAGAGTTGAGAGAACTTATCAAAACAATATTTGGGGTCGCACTCATAAAAAACTATATGAATTATTTTCCCCGCCAAAAGAAATAGATTTAAGCAATTTGTACCCATATATATAGATGCTTTACCACCGCCCACAACTCCTCCAGCACATCCGTGATCAATTCGTCATTGATTGGCATGGTGTACATGGAGCTAATCACTGGGCCAGAGTCTTGCATCACGGCCAACGCATTGCTGAACAAAGACAAGCAGACTTACTTGTTGTAGAACTATTTGCCTTTTTACATGACAGCTGTCGCTTTGATGACTACAAAGACCCATTTCATGGTGAGCGAGGCGCTGAATTTGCGTATGGTGTGAATGGTCAATTCTTTCACTTAGATAGCAAACAATTAGATAACCTGTGCTTTGCCATTAAGCATCATTCTGGTGGCGATGTATCAACCAATGCCACCATCCAGAGTTGTTGGGATGCGGATCGATTAGATCTTGGCAGAGTAGGCATCATCCCATCACCTAGATTCTTATCAGAAGAAGCCTCAAAATTAATTGATGAGGCTTTTGACTGGAGTATCCTCTAATCATAATTAGATGATGAGTTTGACCATGAGATCAATCAACTTACGAACATTAATTGATTTTTACGATAGGAAGGTGCCTGAAAGTATTGGCCATGCCACAGCAATTAATGCAGTTATGGGGGAGGATCTCGCAATAAGTCTATTTTGTGATTATGCTTTCAGAAACAACTTATACCCAAAATTTCTCTCCGAAAAATGTACTCAGGGAACTAATAGCGGTAAAAGATTAGATTGTTGGATTGAAGTAAGCGAGAACTCTAAACTTGTTCATTTTCAAACTGAAATTAAGAATTGGTCTGCTCATGCATTTAGCGGAGAGCCTACTCCGAAAAGTGAGAGTGAAGATGAAATGATCTTGTATCGTATCAACAGGTGGGAGAATCAATTTGATTCAATGAATAGAACGCTAAAGCAAGATCCCGCAAAAAAAGTGTTGATCAAAATGAAGTCATTAAATCAGCATGCAGAAATTAGACCATTAATTATTTTTTGGGATGCAATGCATCCAAAAGGTGAGTCAAAAGAGTATTTTTCTGTAGATGTATCAAGTGATGCTTTTAAAACACTTTGGGTATTTTCGATGAGTAACTACGTTAGAAATTTAATTCAAATGAATATTTTTGAAATTAAAGTAGAAATGCCAACTGTTATTAATAGATTTAATTGGCTTAATAATTTTTATCGAGAAGTTTACGAATAATTTTTTATCTCACATTTAGTGGAATCAAGTGGATACTGCTTATAGTTTAACTAATAGGTCAAATCTCAAGGCTGAAGGAGTTCGTTACAGGGAGAACTTGGATAACCAGCTAGTCTGCCCAGAGTGTTTTGAACCCGTGTTTAAAAAGGAGTTGTGGGTTGACTCAAAGCAGAATACTACTCATTTCTTTTCCCATTATGCTGGAAAATTTGATTCTTGTTCATTGCGAACATCAGATGAAGGTTTGCAATTAAGTGATTTTCAAAATGTATCTCAGAAGCAAAGGTTAAAAATATTTAATCAGGAATTTAGATCAAGGATTAAATTAGGTCTTAAAAAAACGATTAAAACTAAGCGATTTGAAGATGCAATTGAGTACGCAGAAAGAGTTAGTGAGAGCGAATCAAAGATAAAAGTTGTAGATTCTCTTGCAAAAAAAATGATTAATTTATTGAGTGATCCAATTTATGTTTCAATCAGTCCAAAATTAGAGCAACTTGAAAAGGCAATTCTGCCTCTGTATCACCATTTACAAAGTAAGTATGGTTATAAAAATCTCAAATTTTTATCTTGTATTGCTTTAATTAATATTTCTTGCGACCAGTCGCATATTTTTGAAGATATGTTAAAGCTAAAGAGAAAATCTTTTGATCAAGAATTTTTAGGGGCGGGCGTATTGCTTTTGGCTAACTATATCAATTGGCATAGTTCTTTGACTGTAGTAGAGAAATTTATTGCTAATCACAAATCAGATTCTGTACCAATCGCCTCAAAAGGTTTGAATTTTCAGAAAAATATTAAAACAAGCAAAGTTTTAAAACCTGATTCTGTAAATTCGAGAAGAAAAGTTATGGGATATATGGAATGTCCTAAGTGCCATACTTATTTGTACCTACCATCTTCATCTTGGTGTCTTTGTTCAGTTTGTGATGAAAAGTTTTACTCAGCTAATGCTAACAATGCTCTATCTCATAACCCAAGTGAAAATGAAGCCTTTCAAAATTCACTGAAGCTAAATGGGGTCATTAACCCTATGGTCAGGGAACTCTTGCAGGACTCGAATATCCTCACAAAAACTTGGAGAAATTGCTTCAAATGTAATAGGTCATATTTTGAAGATAAATTATCAGACTGTCCTCATAAAGGGGCAGAGTATAGTCTCCCAAAGTCATCAAAATAGAAATTTTGGTTTAGGTTGTCGGTTTCCCAGACATTAAATCACTCAATCGGTCTTTGGCATTAATTAATAAAGTCGAGAAAAGGTGATGGGTATCTTGGAAATGTCCCGCCTCGATTGGTAACTGAGTCATGCATTGTTATTAAAATTTCAGCTTTTGCTCGTGTTAAAGCAACATATAGAAGTCTTGCATCTTCCGCTGTTGCGGATTGATTGTTTCTTGAATAAAAATGAGGGAAATTATCTTTAACGCAACCAGTAACTACAACTGAATCAAATTCCAAACCTTTTGCTTTGTGTATTGTTGAGACAACCAATCTATCATTATCTGTAATTAAGTCTGACTCTGAATATGTTGATAGTTCAATTGCTGGTTTGCTATAAATTATGTCGTATAAGGTTGAGAATTGATTGTTTTTAGACCATTCATTTTTTAGATAGCTTATTAATTTAGCGTTGTATTTAACGTCTTCATCATTACATCTGTAACCAATTATTTCAGTTGAATACGCAAAAAAGTCAGTAATTAGGTCCCCTAAGTTTAGATTTTCATTAAGACTGAGTAGTGTCTTCTCCCAAAATGGTGAAAAATTAAGCTTGAATTGATCTAAATATTTTTTAGAATCAGTATGAATTTTATTTCTATTGGCTGTACTGAATTTGACATTACTATGTAGATGCAATAACAAATTTACGTTTGCTCTTACGTCATCTAGTGCATTATGGGAATTCTTGCCGGTAAGTTCAAAAGAATTAATTAAGGCACTCAGTGTGTAGTTGTTTAGTGTTGGATATATGCGTTTTGTTAAGCTGAGTGTGTCATAGCTAGTTTCAACATCAAATAATCCAATTGAATACCTTTCCAGATTGGAGGCTAATATTTTTAGGTCAAATTTTGAGATGTTATGCCCAACTAATACTGCACCATCAACAAATTTTTTGAATTTATTGAGTCCAATTTCTGGTTCAACACCATGTGTTTTAAGATAACTATTTGAAATATTATGTATCTTTGAACTTTCCGTTAAATCTTTTTCAGTTTGAATGTAGACTTCAAACTCTTTACCAGTGGGTATTCCTTCAATAATCTCAACAGCAGCAATTTGAATAATGTCATCATTTTCGGTATCCAAGCCCGATGTTTCCGTATCAAATACGACTATTCTTTTTCCTTCAAAATTTGAAATGAAAGTATCTAAATACGTAGATTTAGATTCACCATCTAAATAGTCTTGAAGGTAAATACCATTCTTTTGAAGTTCATTGACTAGTTCTCGAGATGCTCTTAGAGATGGAATTTTCCCAAAAATTGAGACTAATCTAGACCACGCCAATCTATCGTCAGGGCGACGGATGGATCTGATAAGAGCCAAAGCATCTTTGATTGTGCGTCTGTGAAATAGGTCAAATCCTGAAACTCTAAAGTGCGCAATTTTTCTATTTTCTAAGTACGCACTCAGTAATTCCGCGTCATTGTTAGTTCTTGAGAGTAGGGCAATTTTTTTGTGATTATCCAATTGTTCTGGGACAATTTTTCTAGAAATCTCTTCAGCTTCATCATCAAAAGTGCCTGAAATTAAAATTTTTCTGAATTTTCCCTGATTATTTTCAGAGCTACTTTTCTTAATTATCTGATTTTGTACCTTTCCTTGAGGAAAGTTTTTTTCGGCGTAGGTGTTGAACAGGTCTATCAGTTTTTGTGGGGATCTGAAGTTTTCAGTCAAGTAGTGTTTTTCGTAATTTTGTGTATATTTCTCCAGAGACGCTTGTGAGGCTCCCATAAATGAAAAAATTGCTTGATCATGATCTCCAAAGTAAACGCTATGACAGTTTTTGCTTTTAAGTTTATTTAAGATTGCCCACTGCAAAGAGCTTAAGTCTTGAACCTCATCAATTTGAATCCAGCGATAATTTGACATCACTAGATTTTCTTTTTGTACTAATGTTTTTAGGGTTAAGAAAAGTATGTCATCAAAATCAATACAGCATGAGGATTTTTTGATTTCAGCATACTTATCGGAAATTTTTATGAAGCAGTTGTTTTCAATTTCGGATAATGGATTAATTGCATTTAGTTTGAGTTGATTTGAGATGTTATTGTTTGCATCAAAAATTTCACTCGAGATATCTAACTTCTGAAATAAATTCTCTCTAATAAATGTAGATAATTTAGTCAAATTAATTTCAAAACTTTTTAAATTATTGTCAGTTTCTTTTAATTCTGATATTGCATCTTGAATTAACTGCTTTGTGTCGTCTTCATCTAATAGCGTGGTGTTAGTAGGAATGATCTTGTTTTTGAGTAGAAATTTGATGCCGAAGTTATGAAGTGTCCCGACAAAAGGAATATTTTTATTTTTTGATCCAATTCTGTCGAGCATGTTTTTAGCTGCTCTATTTGTAAATGTAATGCAAAGCATATTCTCTGCAGGTAAGCCATTCTGAACAGCTAAATTTAATCTTTCAGCTAAAAGTTCTGTTTTGCCAGCACCTGGAGGAGCTAATACAAGATGATTGCCCTCGTTTAAGTTGAGGACTATTTCTTGATCATTCGTAAATTGATTTTTGTACATTTCAATTATTTTTTAGTTTATATGCGACTCATATTACCTATTACATTTTTTAATGCCCATTTCTCTTGAAATCACAGAGGTTTTTATTCGTGTTTTCACAAACCATCCATGGGCCATATTTACTGATTCTTGGTAGAAGCCTACCTTTTCTACATTTGGGGCATATTTTTTGTGATGCAGCATCAATAGGCATTGGAACATCAAATTTCTCACTGTCTGAAATTTCTTGTGAAAAAACCACTTCAGGATATGAAGATTTCAAGATTTCACGAATAAATATCGAACTTTCATGTTTAGGGGTAATAAGGCTTGCTAATGTTTTTGCTCTAGTTAGTGCAACGTAGAAAAGACGGCGTTCTTCGGCAAACTCAAGCTGATCAGATTTAGGCATGAAGATAGATAAAACAGGATCGTCTTGCTTTGTTGATGGAAAGTCGACTCCATTTTTATCAGTCATTCCTAAAATGATGACTGCATCAAATCCAAGGCCTTTAACACTATGTATTGTAGAAAAAGTTAAATTAATTCTGTCCTTGAATTTATCTGCTAAGGCGGTGAAGTTTGATGGTTCTAAAAACTTATATCTTCCAAGTAGGCATACGTCGATCATTTTATTTTTGGATGTGGCCCAGCTGTGAAGATTTTCTAGCTGAGAGTAGATTGCAGAGTCTGGATTGCCTGAGTGGAAAATAACCCGAATAGACTTATTTCTTGATTTTTTATTAGCTAAAACACTCTTCTTTTTTTGTGCAGGATTCTTTTGAATAAATTGTGAGGAAACATCTGTGATACCCTGGTTGCAACGGAATGTTGTCGTTAGTTTTACTTCTTTAGTTGCTCCGAAGATATTTGAAAATTCATTAATAACGTTAATGTCAGATCCCGCAAATCTATAGATAGACTGCCAATCATCTCCAACTGCAAATAACCTGGTTTCAGGATTTTGCTGAAGTAAGGATTGAATCATTTCGGCTCTGACGTTGCTGATATCTTGAAATTCGTCAATTAGTATCAGCTTGTACTTGTGAGTAAATTGTTTTGATTGAATTAGATCTGACGCTACTATTAGCATGTCTTCAAAATCAATTTCATCCTTTGAATTTAAGAGATTTTGGTATTCAACGAATACTTTATTAAATAACTTAATAAACGAGTCATAACGCTTATAGTTTGGTTCTTTAAGCGCCTTATTTTGCAGCGCCTCAATCGTTAGCTTATTGCCTTTAAAGTGCTTGATTGCGATTGCTAATAGCTTGATCAATGATTCCTGAGTGAACGGGGTGTCTTTTGCTAGGTCTAAAAATTTATCCCAACCAATAAATTGTGGCGATTCACCATTTTTAATTAAGAAATCACATAACTTTGTATCCCATGTGAAATCATTAAAGTCGCTACTTCTGGTTTCAAACCACTTGATACCCGATTCATTCAATAGGGTACGTTTGTTTTCAGCAATTTCTTCGTAAGACTTATCTTCTGATGCCCAATGTTCGGGAGCTTTTCCGAATTTGTTTAGTCCGAAGTGTTCGTGCCAACAATTAATGTTGGGGTAATAAAAATCAGGTCTATATCCACCAGACCATACTTCTTCTTTCCAAGCATCAAATTCTTTTTCGTACTGAAACTCGATTCCGTGGATGCTCAACCAATTTGCAATGCGCATTTCTTGGTATGATCGGACCGTATTGCCTGAAAGGGTTCTGTGAAGAGTGATTGTGTTATTTGAAACACTTCCAAAAATATGTTTTGTTAACTCAAGTATTGAGCTGGTTTCTGTAAATTCACAAATATTTTTATCTTCAATTTCAGGTTCGCCTTGAAAAAGGGTAATGAATCCCGCTGCTTCCTCTGCAAACTGTTTATCTTCTGAAATTAATTTTTCGAAAATAATGCTTATTTGAGCAGAGATGGATGTCTCTGTTGTTATCCATGGCGCCAGTCTTTTTTTGAGGTTTCCAGACTTAAGAATCTTGTTGCCGAATCCGTGGAATGTGTCTATGTCTGGACTAGTGATGCCATTTTCTGCAATGCCTAATCGCAAATTTAATCGATCTTGTATTTCTCTTTTTACAGCATTGTTGTACGACAAAATTAAAATTTCATCTGATCTTGTATACCCTTTTTTAATGGCATAACCAGTTTTAGCAATTAATGTGGATGTTTTTCCAGATCCAGCAGAAGCAATTACTAGATTGTTATCCTCCATTACAAGTGAAGCAATCACTTGTTCATCGGTAAGTGGGGTACTTTCAACAGTATCAAAAAAGTGTTTATGACGTACTTTTTCAGCGTTTATGAATCTTTCATTCCACTCATCAATAAATTTTAAGTTCTCACTGGCTATTTCAACGATTAATTCAACATCTTTTAGTAACTTTGGAAAATACTTTGGTAAAAGTGTTAGAGATTTAATTTTTTTTAGCTTAGGTTCAGATTTAATTAAGGATCGTATTTGCCGTACATCCAAATTTCTGAAGTAGCTATCTCTAGTTAGATATTTCTCAAGTAATAGTTTTGCAGTTGCAAACTTAGGAAGTTCAACTAAAAAAACTTCTAATTCATTACCTAATTTTCGAGGTAAGCCCGTGATTTCTATATTTAGTGCAGTGCTTTTTAATTGAAGTCGACCCCATATCAGACCATTGTTATATGTGGCTATCGTATATCTATCTTCCAAGTCAATATTAAGTTCATTGATTCTTAGTTGATTATTGCTTGCTGAAATAGTCCATTTTGCATTTGCAAAAAGACGCGCAAAGAATGAGGGATGCCACTCAAATTCCATTTATTTATAGTTATTAATATATATATGGAGACTATATCAAGATTTTTATACGCCACTAGTTTGTCGGGTTTCCCGACATTAGATCACTCGAACTGTCGATGCCGCTTGATGCCATTTGATCGTCACTAGGCTCCAAGTTCGGCGGTGCCAATAGGACACCGAACTGCAGGCCGGATTAGACGTTGTCGAATATACTGTTATAAATCATCGACATATCTGCAAAGCCGTGTACCCCAGTTCGATTCTGGGTTCCGCCTCCAGTTCACATGTATCTCAATAAACAACCACGGCGTCGATTGTGCTTGACTGGATAAATCATATCTAATCATTGTTACTGAATACAGTGCGGCTGATCTACGCTGGCAGACTCTGGTAGGCCGTGAGTGACTTGGGTCATTTGTCGGGAAAACCGACAAATTCCATGACTGTGTGACGGATTGAAAATCCATCATCTTGTGTCGTTTTCATTTATCTCTCTAAATGTGTCTAAAAATTAATTGGAGCAGACATAAAGCTCATTTGTTGAGCCTGTACGTGCCTAAAATTTAATTGTGATGAGTGAGGAGATAAAAGTGACTGTGCAAACTGTAATGATTTTGGCGGTAGTTGTGGCATTATTTTTTAGAATTCATTGAAAACCAATAAAAAGCCAAACATAGAGAATGGGACGATGATGAATAAGACAAATGATGAGGTTGCAAGCTGGCTATATGATTCAATCTATTCGAATCTCGATGTTAGCGTTATAGCGGGCTTAAAAGTTTTTGACTATAAGCAGACTGATAATGTTCTTGATGTAGATTTTGAGTTTTATGTGCTTGAGCCAACACATTCAAAAGAACATGGTCTATTTGATATGGTCCATGGGCCAACTTGGACGGAGTATTTTCCAGATGGGCTTGTTTATGAAAGAGAAAAAAGCAAATATGTCTTTGAAAGTAAAGAGGACTGTGACAGTCTGGGTGAGAGCGGATATTTAGATTTAGACTCCCCTTATGATTCGACGGGGGGTTATTACAAGTGGGATGACAGTCGTATTCCGGAAGAAATTATTGCGGATTTCTTTGACTACAACTTTATGGGAAGTGCGGGCGTCACAATTATTGAACACTTTGAATTATTAGATAAAAATACAGAGATTCCAGACTGCATTCCAAAAAGACTTGTTCCGTATTTGCAGAAAGCAATTAACGATTACCTGTCAACCTAATAGCGAACTATTTCAAAACCTTTGCATTGATTGTAGGATTGCTTAGATGAGGGGTATCTGTTTTCCCCGGGGTCATTGGGATCAAATTCTTGATAAACCTCAGTGCCATCCTCAAGGATTTGCTTAACAAAAACTCTAGTAAACGAATTATTTGGTTTTACCGTTTCATGTACTACTTCCATGCATGTCCTTTCTGGAGTCTTATTTGGTTATTCATAGCGCAGCATTTTATTTGTTAATTCTGCCTTAACTTTATTTTTAGAGCAGTTGGTGAAATTACTTTAACAGCTAACACATGCTTCAAATTAAAAGCTAAAAGTGCAATGAAGATCATGGCTCTATTGAGTAACCATTTAATGCCACATTAGAAATCTACTTAATCGAGATGTTTAAAGCAAATATGCTGATCTATTCTGGCGGATCTTGAGCGACCTCATTAATTTGTCGGGAAAACTGACATTTTATAAGTGACAGATATGGCACATAATTTAAAAATCCTTGTGTCGGCATTTCAATTTCGCCCCGGGCTACCAAGAACTTGAAAATGACTGCTTAGAGCAGTCATTTTTCGTTTCTAGTCTTAGTTACTACTATTCCATACAGTAATCGACGATTTCGGACTCTAGCTAGCCCTGTCTATTTGCTTTAACTTTGCCTAGCCGCGTCAACGGTCTAGGGTATGTACTTGCTTATTCAGAGCCGATTAATGGCTCATGTTAATCTGATTATTTAAAAAAGAGGACGCATTATGAACAAGCAGGTTTGATTAATTGATGACTGTTTTGTAATGGAGTCATTTTTAGGCGGGCAGTTGTTCGGCGAGCTGGGCATTGATTATCAAATGCCTATTGGTGTTGAGGTAATCGCCTATACCCAAGAACAATTTGATGAAATGTGTGAAGAGTTTTATAAAGATCATGGTCATTATCCTGATCAATGATGTCTTCGTTGCGGGATTGCTGAAATTTTGAAATATTGTTTTAAAAGATAAAAATCGCGATTTAGGCTATAAACTAATAAAAATCATAAAAAGGTAATTAAATGGCAATTTGGCTAATTCGTGCTGGAAAATACGGCGAACATGAAGATAGGTTTTTAAATACCAACAGAATTTATCTAACTTGGGGTGGTTTACAGGCCGTTGACTTAACGGTTGCAAAAGATTACGAACAATTAAAAGAGCTTATTCATGAAAACTACCAGAATGAGCCAGCTAGAAAGATTGGTAATTGGTCGGGCCAGATTTGGGCATTTACCTTGGCAATGAAGGATAAAGACTGGGTTGTTATGCCTAAAAAAGGCAAGGGCACTATTGCTCTTGCGGAAGTTCGGTCAGGCTATAAGTTCGATCAGTCAGCTGATTTTGATTACAGGCATTACCGCGAAGTACTCTGGCTCAATCAAGATATCCCAAGGGGTGCTTTTGATCAAGACTTACTCTATTCAATGGGTGCCTTTTTAACTGTATGCGAAATTAAGAGAAATAATGCTGAAGCAAGAATTAGAGCAATGTTTAAGAACGGTTTTGATTCTCCAATTCCTAATGTGACGATTACACAATTGCCCCCAACTACAGGAAAGCAGGCTCAAAATGAAGCTGTAGAAGAGGTTGAAGAAACTGGTAATTTTGATATTGAACAATATACAAGAGACTTGCTTGAGAAATTTATAATTCAGAAATTCAAAGGACATGGTTTAGCAAGGCTTGTAGATGCTGTTTTAAAGGCGCAGGGATACACTACTTACCTCAGTCCAGAGGGGCCTGATAAAGGAATAGATATACTCGCAGCGAAGGGTTCATTGGGGTTCGAGTCACCCAAAATTTGCGTTCAGGTTAAATCTGGTGATACTCCGTCTGATAGACCTGAGTTAACTCAGCTTATTGGAGCTATTCAAAATTCACAGGCTGAAAAAGGTTTATTTGTCTCGTGGTCGGGGTTTAAATCTTCTGTATATAGAGAAGTGCCATCACAATTTTTTAAGGTCAGATTGTGGAATGCTAATGACTTAATTGAGCAGATCTTAGAAAACTATGAAAATTTAGACCAAACAATTAAATCAGAATTGCCATTAAAAAGAATTTGGACTTTGGTAGATGGTGAAAATTAATTTATAAATGTCTTTTAAAGCAACAAAATAAAACTTAAGAATATATGGCTAATCACTTAGCGGAAGATAAAATGAATTCTCACGTTGTTTCTAAGCGGCGTGTGGAAGATCATGGAGAGGTTTTTACTCCTGAACGTGAAGTTCATGCAATGCTTGATTTAGTGGCTCATGAATGTGAAAGAGTGGACTCAAAATTTCTCGAGCCTGCTTGTGGAACAGGAAATTTTCTCGTTCAAATTCTTAAAAGAAAGCTCTCTATAGTAGATGCTAAGTATTCAAGAAGTGCATTTGATCGAAATCAATATACTCTTCTTGCTGTTAGTTCAATTTATGGAATTGATTTGCTTCCCGATAATGTTGAGCAATGTAAAAAAAGATTGCTGGGGCTAATTGAAAATTCTGATGAAGAGGTTCAGCTAGCATGCAAATACATCTTATCTAAAAATATTGTTTGTGGTGACGCACTCTCTTTCAAAGGTATTATTTTTCCAGAATGGTCACCTGTCGGTGGAGGTAGGGTAAAAAGAAGGGATTTTGCATTCCATCAGTTAGTCGCACAGGCATCAATAACGGAATCTCCACTTTTTTCTGATTTAGGAGATGAAGTTTTTTTGCCTGAACCTGTTAAAGATTATCCTCTTATAAATTTTTATAGGGTATTTGATGCTGAATAATTACAACCCAGATGTTTTAACTTGCATTGCTAATCTTAGTAACGATGAAGTCTTTACCCCCCCAAATTTAACCAATCAAATGCTCAATCTGTTACCAGATTCAATCTGGAGTGATCGGAACGCAAAGTTCCTTGATCCCGTATGTAAGACAGGGGTCTTTATGCGTGAAATTGTAAAGAGACTTGATAGGGGTCTGGAGCATAAAATTCCTAATAAACAGGAGCGCATAAATCATATCTTGAAAAACCAAATTTTTGGTATTGCGATTACTGAATTGACTGCGCTGTTATCCAGAAGGACAGTGTATTGCTCCAAAAACGCAAACAAAGAATATTCAATATCTACTGTATTTGATAATGATTGTGGAAATATTAGATATGAAAAAACTCATCATAAATGGGTTGGAAAAAAATGTATTGTATGTGGGGCAAATAAGTCCGAGTATGACAGAGATGAAACTCTAGAAACTCATGCATATGAGTTCTTGCACAATGAAAATATTAAGGATCTTTTGAGTATGAAATTTGATGTAATCATTGGTAATCCGCCATATCAATTAAGTGATGGTGGGCACAGCAGAAGTGCATCACCGGTTTATCATTTATTTGTTGAGCAAGCCAAAAAATTAAATCCGCGGTATCTATGCATGATTATTCCGTCTAGATGGTTCGCTGGCGGAAAAGGATTAGATGAATTTCGCTCTGAGATGTTAAATGATTCAAGAATTAGAAAGCTTGTGGATTTTGAGAATAGTGCTGAGGTTTTCCCGGGCGTGGATGTTGCCGGCGGCATCTGTTATTTTTTGTGGGATAGGGATAATAAAGGTTTATGTGAAGTTACTAACTACAAATCTGGGGAGAGTACTACCTCCATCAGAAAATTGAATGAGTTTGATATTTTTGTTAGACATAGCCAAGCTGTTCCGATAATTAGAAAAGTATTATCAAATTATAAAAATCTAAAAGCTAGACTTAGTAATGTTGTTTACCCAAGAAAGCCATTTGGTTTGCCAACCAATTATGAACCAAAGAATTCTGGTGTGCCGTGTTGGTACATTCAAAAAATTGGCTTGAAATTTGCTAGTCCAGCTGATGTTCTTGATGAAAAAAATATTCTAGATAAATGGAAATTGTTGATTCCTAAGGCGCCTATAGCTGGCCAAACTGATTTCTCAAAGCCTGTTGGTTTTTACTATGACGGAAATATCAGGGTAGCGGCTCCGGGAGAGGCTTGCACTGAATCGTGGTTGGTGGCTTGTGCCTTCAACACAAAAAAAGAAGTTATGGCTTTTAAGAGTTATCTATTCACAAAAGTAGTGCGATTTTTACTTTTACAAACAGTGGTTTCCCAAGATGTTACGCGTCAAAATTTTATTTTTGTTCCTGATCTAGGGTCTTACGCAGGCGAATACACAGATGAAATGCTAATAAAAATGTGGGGCATTACTAATGATGAGTGGATGTTCATAGATAGCAAAATTAGCGCAATCTCAAAATGAAAAAAAAATTATTCCCCCCTCGCATTGAACTTTCCCCAGCAATATATGCATATGAGGATTCAAATCCCCAATACAGTGGCATGTTAAAAGTTGGTTTTACTTCAGTAGATGTTAAGTCAAGAATTGCTCAGCAGTATCCAATTTTGAAGCCTGGTAAGTTGCCTTATAAAATCGTTCTGGAAGAAAGTGCGATGCGTAATGATGGCACTTCATTTACTGATCGAGATGTTCATAGGATTTTGAGGCGGCGAGGGATTTTAAACCCTATTGGTGAATGGTTTACTTGTACCGAAAAAGAGGTTAAGTCCGCCATTCTTGAGATAAAAACTGGGTTTAGTTTAAGCGAAGACAGGACGTTAACTTTCGGTCTAAGGCCAGAACAGCAAGCTGCTATCGATAAAACCGTAGCTTATTTCAAAAGTTTTAAAGCCGAAAATAAAGGCGGTATTCCACATTTTCTTTGGAATGCAAAAATGCGTTTTGGCAAAACATTTGCAACATACAAGTTAGCTAAGACAATGGGTTGGAAGAGAGTTCTCGTTCTAACTTTTAAGCCTGCTGTTCAAAGTGCATGGGATGAAGATTTGAGAACTCATGTTGACTTTGAAGGGTGGCAGTTCATATCAAGAAATGGAATGCAATACGAGGATGCCAATGCAAGGCAACCAATTATTTGTTTTGCTTCTTTTCAAGACTATCTAGGTAAGAACTCTGTTGGAGGTATTAAGTCCAAGAACGAATGGGTCCACACTATTAATTGGGATTGCGTTGTTTTTGATGAATATCATTACGGCTCCTGGCGAGAAAATGCAAAAGAACTTTTCGAGGCTGAGGATAAGAAAGAAATTAAATTTGCTGAGGGTGAAGGTATCGAATATTTTGATGAATCTAATATGCCGATAACTACTAACGCTTATTTATATTTATCCGGGACGCCTTTTAGAGCAATCTCGTCAGGTGAGTTTATTGAAGAGCAAATATTCAACTGGACATACTCGGATGAACAAAAGGCTAAAGAAGACTGGATTGGTGATAATAACCCATACTCATCACTACCTAGAATGGTTTTGCTTACTTATCAGCTTCCGGATTCGATCAAACAAATCGCCATGCAAGGTGAATTTGATGAGTTTGATCTTAATACTTTTTTTTCGGCTAAAGGGGAGTTGACTCAGGCTTCATTTATTTATAAGGCTGAAGTTCAAAAGTGGCTAGATTTAATTAGGGGTGGATTTTCTGAGACTGCAGTAGATAACCTGAAGTTGGGTGCAAAAAAACCTCCAATGCCTTTTTCGGATGTAGATCTATTAAATTTGTTGTCCCATACATTTTGGTTTTTGCCAACAGTTTCTTCATGTCATGCAATGGCTAATTTATTGGCTGAAAAGCAAAATCGGTTCTATCATGACTACAAAGTTATTGTTGCTGCTGGAAGTGGTGCAGGGCTGGGTGTTGAAGCTCTTCCCCCTGTATATAGAGCCATGGGCGACCCGCTAAAAACTAAAACAATTACTTTATCTTGTGGCAAGTTAACAACTGGCGTCTCTGTAAAGCCGTGGACTGGAATTTTAATGTTAAGAAATTCATCTAGTCCTGAGACATATTTTCAAGCTGCTTTTAGAGTTCAAACTCCATGGGTCATCAAGAATCCAGATGATTTGTCTCCTAATAATGTGCAAATTCTTAAGGAAGAGTGCTATGTATTTGACTTTGCTCCAGATCGAGCGCTAAGACAAATTGCAGATTACAGCTGTAGGTTAAATATGGATGAGTTAAATCCTGAAAAAAAGGTTGAAGAGTTTATTAGCTTTTTGCCAGTGCTTGCCTACGATGGAAGTACTATGAAGCAGATTGATGCTGCTGGCATTCTTGATATTGCTATGAGTGGAACGACTGCAACACTTTTGGCTAGACGTTGGGAAAGTGCTTTATTAGTTAACGTTGATAACAATACCCTTGAGAGACTTATGGCTAATGAAGATGCCATGAGAGCTCTTATGAATATTGAGGGTTTTAGAAATCTTAATACGGATATTGAAACTATTATTAATAAATCTGAAAATGTTAAAAAAGCTAAAGAAAAAGCAAATCAGAAGGAATTAACTCCAAAAGAAAAAAGAAGGCTCACCGAGGAAGAGAAAGAATTTAAGAGTTTAAGAAAGCAAATACAGGAAAAGCTTATCAAGTTTGCAACTCGAATCCCTGTTTTCATGTACTTAACAGATTATCGAGAGAGAACTCTAAAAGAAGTTATTACTCAGCTTGAGCCAGGACTTTTTAAGAAAGTCACTGGATTGGATGTTAAGGATTTTGAGTTACTTGTTAGTATTGGCGTGTTCAATAGTGGCTTAATGAATGATGCAATATATAAGTTTAAGCGGTACGAAGACTCTTCGTTATCTTATGTTGGAATTAATAAACATGAGGGTGAGGATATTGGTTTATTTGATACAGTTCTATCCGCCGCTGATTACAAGGGAAATTTGGGTTAAAAAAGAAGCTAGGTCGCCCAAACCTTAAATTAAAGTTAAGCTGTAAGTGACTTAATTGCTCACTTATATATGAATAACTTAAATTATATTTTTACGCAAAAACTCGAGCAAATAGACAGGATCGTTAGTGTTCTAGATGGTCGAATAAGTCTATTTAAGAGGTCTAATAGCCACCAATGGCAATGCCGGTTCAAACTAGACTCGGGGTCTGGAATCAAGCATGTACTGGTAGTGATCAGGTGGCAGAAGCTACTACAAGAGCCATAGACATATATGAAAGTCTTCGAGTAAAAGTCACAGCTGAATTAGTTCTTAAGAATAAAAATTTCAAAAGATTAGCCTTGGAGCAATTAGATGTATTGGCGAGTCAAGTGGCGGGTACAAGAGGCCTACATACCTACAAAGACTTCAAGTATGCAGTCGAGCAATATTTAATACCATTTTTTAGCCGGTATCAAATCACTGAAATTACTAAATAGATAGATGGTTTTGATTCTTGGCGTGAATCAGAGATGAGTTTTGATTGCTGCAGAGGGCAATCTGGCCAGAAACTCTCAATATCAAAATCTTATTAAGCTAGCCGGATCTAGGAACGAGAGTCCTATCTAGGTTCAAATACAAATCACCACCCACACCCATTAATTGATAAAAACACCATATAAATCAATTAAATAAATCAATTGAATACCCAAACAAAAACATCAAAACATATAAAAATTATTATATTTATATAAATATTATTATTAATAATCCAATTGTTTTAATAAATACTTGCCTGGCAGCCATTAAATAGTTAATATC
>JACCDN010129839.1_pt1 | contig 18387 bp, 10 predicted proteins | sample 7441691 | NCBI WGS metagenome assembly JACCDN01 (sample SAMN15323439, study PRJNA562643) | freshwater metagenome | isolation source: river surface water | place: USA:Blue River Watershed | collected 2017-08-16
CAATTAAATCATCAAAATCATTAATAAATGGATAATTTTTAGAACAAACAATTTTTTTTAGTCCTTTTGGAATATTTAAAATTTTTTTATTATAAGATTCATTTAATTTTAAATGTTCAACTGATATTGGTAAGCAATTTAATTCATGTGCGTATTTTTCACAATTTAATTTGATTATTTTTATAGAAGTTGGTAAATCATTCATTGGTGAATTGAATCCGTAACCTAATACTAATTCTTCAATACTATTTGGTAAATTATCAATCAAATTGTGGGGATTTGAATACAAATATAAATATTTTATTTTGTCGGTTAATTGAATTTGTTGATTAAAAAGTGCACCAATAGTCAAATGAGTAAGATTTTGATTTAATTCTATTGGGTGAAAAATTTAATCAACCAATTCAATTAACTGATAAAATATTTATGTTTGTATTCAAATTCACATGATTTGATAGATAATTTACCAAATTGCATTAATGAATTGGTATTAGATTATGATTTTAATTCACCAATGAACAATTTACCAATTTCTATAAAAATAATAAATTTAAAGTGTGAAGAATATGAACATGAACTGAATTGCTTACCAATATCCGTTGAATATTTAAAATTAAATGAATTTTATAATAAAAAAATTTTAAATATTCCAAAAGGATTAAAAAAAATAGTTTGTTTTGAAAATTATCCATTTATAAATGATTTTTATAATTTAACAAATTGTAAAATAATTAAAATGTATTTCTTTTTATGACTTATTTTATATTTAATTTTAATTTGTTATATTTTAATTCTTCTAATTTTCTTAATTTGGATTTTAATAAACTAAAATATAATTAAAAATATAAATTTTTTATTTTTTTCGATGATAAATAAAAAATTTTAATAATTCAATTAATGAAAATATGAAAATCATTAAAATAACGACTTATATATTTTTTTATAATGCCTATATATTGATTTTTTTATAATACATAACATATTAAAATTTTATAATATCCTAATCATATGCATATGATATTTTAATCAATTTTTTAAAAAGTTTCAACAATCAAATTATCAAAATCATTTATAAATGGATAATTTTTAGAACAAACTATTTTTTTTAATCCTTTTGGAATATTTAAAATTTTTTTATTATAAGATTTATTTAATTTTAAATATTCAACCATTATTGGTAAGCAATTTAGTTCATAATCATATTTTTCACAATACAATTTTATTATTTTCACAGAAGTTGGTAAATCATTCATTGGTGAATTAAAATCACGATTTAATTCTAATTCTTCAACACCATGTGGTAAATTATCAATCAAATTATGAGAGTTTGAATTCAAACATAAATATTTTATTTTATTAGTTAATTGAATTGGTTGATTAAATTTCCTACATATTTTTAAATATGTAAGATTTTGATTTAATTCTATTAATTGATTATAATTAGAACCCAAAGTCAAATGTGTAAGATTTTGATTTAATATAATTGGTTGATTAAAATCATTGTCCATTGTCAAATGAGTAAGATTTTGATTTAATTCTATTGGTTGATTAAAATCCCAACCCATTGTCAAACGTGTAAGATTTTGATTTAATTCTATTGATTGATTGAAATGATAACCCATAGTCAAATGTGTAAGATTTTGATTTAATTCAATTGGTTGATTAAAATTATTACCCATAGTCAAATGTGTGAGATTTTGATTTAATTGAATTGGTTGATTAAATTTATACCCCATAGTCAAATGAGTAAGATTTTGATTTAATTTTATTGGGTGAACAAATTTTGAATTTATATATTGATATTTATAATTATGCTTATATTCATTATCAGTTTTAATACAAATTTTCCAATCATTGTAATTTGAAAATATCAGTTGTGTATACTTATTTAATAAACACTCATATTTATCTAAAGAATCATTAAATTTTGGTTTAAATATTAAACAATCATCAACAATCCAATAATTAATTGCATCTGTCATTTCATTCATAATTAAATTTATAATAATTCAATAATCATATATATACTATTTTAATCAATTTTTATACAATATATAGGCATCAAGTTATGAAGTTATTGTAATTATAAAAAATTAATGCAAAATCCAATATAGATTTTAAACCAAATACTAAAAATGGCTTGATTGTGTTAAAATCAAGCCAAACGTCTCATTTATTGTAAAATTTAATAATAGATTTACACCCGATTAGCATCTGGAATATATGGGTATGGTTTCATTATATTTAATCCATTAAAATTATCATTATAATATGAACCAACATAACCATCTGGATAAAAATAATTATTATCTAAATTTACATAAGGTATTGCTTTTGTTGATTGAACAAAAGCATCATTTAATCTAGAACCTCCTGCGCCATCACCACAACTTGCTGGACTTTTTAAACAATTTTGTTTATTTATCGTTCTATTTGTATAAGCTTGAAATAAATAATCTTCTGGTGTCCAATTTACCATCTTGGGTAAATTATCAGCGGTTTTTTTTGTTAAAGTTGCTTGTTTTGCGACTTGACTTAATTCATATGGATTTGAATTAGCAACCAAATTAATATCTAATGAACTTGGCAAATCATTTTTTAACATTGTTGGTGTAGTTGTTTTTATAGATTTTGTTTTAATTGGTATATTCATTGTTTCGTTTTTTGTTGTATTTAAAGTCAAATAATCAGTTTTATTATTTATATTTTCAAAATCACCTGTTTTTTTATATCTGGTTGTTTCAGGTTTTATTAATACATTATCTAATGTAAGAACGGGATTTTCAAATGTTAATTCATTTTCTTTTTTATGAACTTCATTATTATAAATATTATCGACATAATTATTTGACACTTCTAACATTTTTGGGGTTGGATTCATTGAAGTATCCGGAAGCAATATTGAATATAATGGTTGACCGCGATTTTGAAAAACATTCATTCCTTGTCTTGTTGGTTGATTCCAAAATAAATCAAAATTTGATGTTGCTATTTTGTCAACATTGCCTTTTAAATAAACATCTTGTGAATCTTGAGCAAACATTTGTGCAACGGTCCCACCACTCATACCTTCTTTTTTTATACATAAATTATTCCATGGAACAATAATGATGAAAAATACAATTATTATTATTATAAATAAAAATAAATTAAATGATTTATCAACTAAACTAATTTTAGATTGTGATGTGAAAATTGAATCCATTAATTTTATATAAAATAGAATTATATAAAATTATATTAAAAATTATATTAAAAATTATGTTAAAAAATTGAAAAATAAATTGATTGAAATGCTATAATATATTATTATATCAGTAATATATCATATATATATATATATTTACAATTTATTGATTTTTCGGTTTGAATTGTGATTTTAAATCATTATTTTGGTTTATATCAGTGTGTTGATAGGTATAGATTATGTGTGTTAGTATGTTAATAGATATAGATTATGTGTGTTAGTGTGTTGATAGGTATAGATTATGTGTGTTAGTATGTTAATAGATATAGATTATGTGTGTTAGAATGTTAATAGATATAGATTGTATGTGTTAGAATGTTAATAGATATAGATTGTATGTGTTATGTGATATTTAAATTATTGTGTTTTTGTGTTAGAAGACTAATACATACAACCATTAATTATTTATTTTATTCAGTAAAATTGTTTTTTAAAATACTTTATTTTGTGTTAGAAGACTAATACATACAACCATTAATTATTTATTTTATTCAGTAAAATTGTTTTTTAAAATACTTTTATATTTTGTGTTAGAAGACTAATACATACATTCATCATCTAATAAATTTAATCTTTTTAATTTGTTCATTTTGACTTTTCTTTCTAATTAATAAAATCAATAAAATCAATGTCTAAATCAATACTTTTTAATTAGTAAAATCAATTCTTTCCAATTAGTAAAATTGTTGTTTAAATCAATTCTTTCCAATTAGTAAAATCATGTTTAGATCAATTAGTAAAATGGTTGTTTAAATCAATTCTTTCCAATTAGTAAAATCAATGTCTTAATCAATTCTTTCTAATTAATAAAATTTTTCATATGATTTATTTCAGCTGTTCTTTTTTAATCAGTAAAATTTATTTTTTATAATTGTGAATATTGTATATAATGTATATAATGTATATGGAATGCAAAGTAAATTTTATCTAAAGGTAATAAAAAAATAGAATTATAACCAAACTAGTATTTATGATATTACATTTTTTTGGTTAATTCAGTATAATTTAAGTGAAAAATGTGTAATTATGTAAAAACAGTATTTATGTATTAAAATTTTAGGCAAAAGGTGTAAATAATATTTTAATTTAAATCTATAAAAAAATATTTTATTTGCTATTTTTAATTATATTGATAATGAATTTTAATATTAAAGATATTGATATGTGTGAAGATTTACCAATAAGTAAAATAAAAATATTAGCAAACAAAATGAATGTTGATTTGAATGAAAAAATTACAAAAACAACCAAAGAAAAAATATGTAATAAAATAAATAAAATGGCTCTTGAATTAAATCCTTGTAAAATTGCTTTGTATAATCAAACGGATATTCAATTAAAAAGGCATCAATTAAGTGTATCGAATCAATTGATCAATGAAAGAGGAGTAATAGCCGTCCATTCGGTTGGTACAGGTAAAACATTGACTGCTATATCTGCATCTCAATGTTTGTTAAATAAAAAAATAATTGAACATGTTATTGTAATTACACCAACTTCTTTACAAAAAAATTTTATAAATCAAGCATTACAATTTGGACTAAAACAACAACAATTGGATACATTTTATACATTTTATACAATACAGGGTATATCAAATGCGGTTGAACAAGGCAAAGCAACTAGTCCAAATAAAAGTTTAATAATAATCGATGAAGCACATAATTTAAGAACAATTGGAGGAACAAGGTTTGATTCAATTTATAAATATGCTAAAAAAGCCGAAAAAGTGCTACTTTTAACAGCGACGCCATTAATAAATTATTCATCAGATATTATAAATTTAATATCATTAGTAAATGGTGATAAACCAATAAGTGAAGATAAATTTGACAAAATGGTAAATAATAAAAACACAGATGAATTTAAAGAATACATTAAAGGAATTTTTAATTTTCATCTTAAAAATTCCAATATGAATGAACTAAATTTTCCATCAAAAAAAATTTCAGAAATATTTTTACCGATGGAATCGAATTATTTAAAAACTTATGAGGCCATAGAACAAGGTCAAGAACATAAAATAAAAGATTTTAAAGGTAAAAATATTCATGTGTTTTATAATGGATTAAGAAGAGCATCAAATATAATTGAAACTAAATCTCCAAAAGTTGAATGGATAAAAGAAAAAATAAATTCAGATCCAAAATCAAAATATGTAATATTCTCACATTTTATTAATATGGGTATTGTTCCAGTTATGAAATGGTTGAATAAAGTTAAAATTCCATATGCTCATGTTACAGGTGATTTAAATATTGATGATAGAGCAAATGCGGTTAAAGATTATAATGATGATAAAATTAATATATTATTTATAAGTAAAGCTGGTTCAGAAGGTTTAGATTTAAAAAATACAAAATATATTATAATTATGGAATCGGCTTGGAATGAAAATTCAATTGAACAAATCATTGGTAGAGGTGTTAGATATAAATCTCACGAATCTTTATCTAAATCAAAAAGAAATGTTCATATATATAAATTATATGCTATTAAACCAATAGAGTATAAACATATTAGTAAAATTACAACAACTCATACTTTGGAATTAAAAGATGGTTTAATGATGTCGGTAGATTTATATTTAAGAAATTATTCTTGGATCAAACAACAAGAATTAAATAAATTTGAAAAAAAATTAATTTCATGTTCATAAAATATTTTTAGTGTATTTTTGTATTAAATTAATTTATTCAATTATTTAATTAAATATTGAATTTAGATTGAATTTATTTGTTGGCGCATGTTTGTGGTTTGAATATAGTTAAATCTTTTGGAAAATTACATTCAAACATTTGTATATCAGGATCAGTATAAGTTAATGTTTTAATAGAATATGGTAAATTATCTAATGATTTCAAACTACTCATTTTTCCATAAAGACATAATTCAATTAAACCAAATGGTAAATAATCTAAATTTACAAGTGGATTTACACCACAAGATAAATATTTTAAATTAAATGGTAAATTATCTAATTTGATTAATTTATTGTTTTCACATGACAAATGTCTTAAATTAAATGGTAAATTATTTAATTCAAATATTTTGTTGTCATCACATAATAAAGTTTCCAAATTATCTGGCAAATAATCAAATTTAATTATACTATTGCTATTTGCATTTATATATTTAACTTTTGGACATATGTTTATAATTTTGGTTATTTTGTTATTTTCACAATTTATCATTTCTAATAAATAATATTTTTTTAAATCTATCATACCATCAATACACATAGAATCATCATACTTTTGTCTATTTAATGATAAATATATTGAATCAAAATTATTTTGTTTCATCACTTGTTTTTCATTCATTTATAAGTAAAATTATTTTAATATAAAATAAATATTTTTTTATTATTTCAATTTTTTATATATAATTTATATTATATATACAAGTTTAATGTCTTCAAAAGATTCTAAAAAAACTCCTACAAATTTAAATTATTTGTTTCAAAATACTCAAAAATCTGTTAAAGATGGTAAAGTAGATGTATTAGAAGAAATGGTTGTAGATGGACCAAGAGGATTAAAAATTAATTTTTATAAAAAATCTGACAATTCAGTTGAAAAAATTGTAATATATGGAAAAGATGATTCATTTAAATTAAGAACTGCAGATGGAGAAAAAACATTGTCTAAAACTGAATTATTAGATGAATTAAAATCAAACAAAAAATTAAAATTTGCTTTGGAATTTGCTAAAAGTCAAAAAGGTGGTAAGATAAATGCTGTGTGTGGTGGCTCTAAAAAATCATCTAAAAAAACATCTAAAAAATCATCTAAAAAATCATCTAAAAAAACATCTAAAAAATCATCTAAAAACCAATTGAAAGGAGGTAAAAAAGCATCTAAAAAAACATCAAAAAAAACATCAAAAAAACCATCAAAAAAACCATCAAAAAAAACATCAAAAAAACCATCTAAAAAATCATCAAAAACTCTTATGAAAGGTGGAAAAAAAGCATCTAAAAAAACATCAAAAAAACCATCTAAAAAATCATCTAAAAAACCATCAAAAAAAACATCTAAAAAATAAAAATTATAAATTGTTATAAATACTATTAAAACAATGTATTACTTATTATAACAAACACAATAATAAAAAATAAATGTTATCAATAATCAAATCATTAATTAAAATATTATATATTATAAATATTTATAATACATATACATTTATTTGCACATAAAATTTTACAAATGAATAATCATACGATTAAAAATATATAAAATGTATTGAACATAAAAGGATAAATGTTCATTTAAAAGTTATTTTTAATTATATTTTTTGCTGATATATTTTTGTTTATATTTTAAATATTTATTTTTATAATCAATATTACTGTTATTTAAATCATCACATTCAATCAAACTCATATATTTATCCATTAATTCATTATATATTTTAATATAATTTTTAACAAAATTTTGTTTAATAACATTGTCATATTTAACTATTTCAGTTATTTTTTTAGTGTTGACATGATTATAAATTCTATCTTGTTTATTATATAATTCTGGGTTTTTATATTTATTTAGACTTTTTTCTAAATCATTTGTTTTAACAATCGATGTTCCATGTATTTGAATGATATTTTGTGTATTATCAAAATAATCTGCAAGTTTTAATTGTGTAGAAAAATGATGATAATATTTATTGTCTTTAAATACAATTGGAAAAACATCAATCCATGGTGCAGCAATAAATTTATTTCCAAATTTATAAAAATGTTTCAAATTAATTTTTTTGGCAATTTTAAAATATTCATCATTATTAAATGTTATTTTACCGAACCAAATATTTTCTTTTCTAAATTTTGTCCCTAATTCATCAATGCTATTGAGTTTTTCTGCTAAAACATTTTCAAATTTATCAGTACTGTTTATATTTGATTTGTCATTTTTCATATAAAAATATACGACGTATTTTTTTTCAAAACATTTACGTAATAATTCGAAATATTCATTAAATGCTTCATCAGTATGAAAAGCAATATCAATATCATCATCCCAAGGATATTGACCGTATCCGTATTCTTCATAACACAATGAATTTCCAGAACCCATAAAAATAAAATTATTTTTAATTTGTGTGATGCAATTAAATAATTTCCATGTAATTGAAGTAAATTTTGGATCGAGTGAAACATCATTTAATAACTTGACTAAATTATAATTACTTTCATCATTAACTATTTCAGGAATTAATAATTCCTTTAATTTTACTTTTAAATCATTATTGATTTGATAAATGTATTTGTCATCATTAAAATATATTATATTATTGTTGTGTTTGGCATAATTATCATCAATAATTTTATTTGTTTTATCAAGTAATGGTTTAAATTTATTTTCATATGTATAATATCTAGGTTCTATATTTTTAATTACAACATTATAATCACCTTTTTCACAATCAATGATTTTAAATGAATTATACAATGCATCAAAACTTTTAGAACCATATGAATTATAAGAACCATAAGAACCATAACCTCCAGACAATGTTATTTGTTTATTCAATACACATTTATCATATATTTTTTCCATTTCTGCATCAGTATTCCATAAATATTTTAAAAAAGTTTCTTTTTTGACATTAAAAAACATTTCATACATATCATCAATATGACTGTAATTTTGACTAATATGTTTTGATTTTTCAATTATATCCATAACAAATTCTTTAATCAAAAAACCATGAATATATGTCTTTGCATTATAATATCTATTAAATAAAAAATTATCATTTTGTGCAAACACAATTTGTTTATAATTTTTATTCGGACTCCATCCTGTTTGATAAGTAAAAACCAAATTAAATAAATATTCATTAATATCATTGATTGATAATATGTTTTTATTTAAATTATCATAATACAACATGTAATTTATTATTTTATGATAATAAGCATCTCTAAAATTATATTCACAATCATCATTATTTTCAACCATATCATATAAACTTTTATTATAAGCCAAATAAAATATCATGACAATATATTTATCGGGAATTTCGTTATATAATGGTAAAATACAACAAAATTTATTTTTTTGTGTTCCAAATAAAAAATCATTTAGATTATTTAAGTCATCATCAGAAATATTTTTTTTATTTATTTTAGTTTTTACATTCATAAAAGATTCATTCAAAATATTTTGGAATTCATTTTTTTTTAAAGGATCATTAATCATGGTATAATATATAATATAAAAAAATAAAATTGTGTTAAAATCATATGTTAGACCAAATGGTTTAGTTTCTTTAACTTTAAAACCTGAAAATATATAATCTGTTAAAATTATTTCATCAGAACCATACATACCTTTATCTTTTATTGATTCGCTTGGTTTTCGTGCAATAAAATTTCCAATTGTTTTATCATCATAATCAAGAAAATATTGTAATATACCATCAAAAGTATAATGTAAATCAACTTTTTGGGGTTTAATACCCCAAAAATAAGCAATTATTGAAAATGGATATTGAACCAATGCATGAGTTGGTGGTTTGTACCAAGGAAAAAAATAATATGTGATATTTTTATTACTTTCCTCAAAAATTTTCCAATTTTTTACATTTATTTCAGATATACCAAAATCTCCATCTTTCATATAAACTATTTCTTTAGTCTTATCTAAAGATCCATGAAAACGATAATTTGTACCAATCAATCCAAATGGATATCCATTTTCATCTTTAAATTCATCCGACAATTCAACTTTTACAATTTCTACATAATCTAATTTATTCAATTGGTTTAATAAATTATAAAATAGTAATCCTTCATCTTTATTTTCAAATAATTTTACCCATTTTTTTATTTCTTCATCTGTTTTAAATGTTCCTTTATAACTATAATTATATTCATCAAGATTACTGTTATTATTTGATACATTACTTAATTTTGTATTTTTAAAAAATATATTTTTTTTTAATATGGATTTATCTACATATATTCTATATCCCCATTCACTCCCCATTGTATTTGGTAAATTGTTCACCGTACATAAAATGCCTGATAAATATTCTGGCAATCTATCATTTCTTTTAAATGTACGAAAAATACATTCAGCAATAATTTTTTTTTTATTGGATTTTTTTATTTCCATTGAATAATGATTTCCAGTTTCTATTTCTGTATAATTGACGGGGTCTGGGTAATTATCATCAAGATTTATTTTATTATCAAGATTTATTTTATTATCAAGATTTATTTTATCGTATGAATTTATTAAATGTATTCTATTGATCAATAATAAAAACAGTTCAAATTCTGAATAATTTTTTTTTGTTTCTATTGGAAATGGTATAATGTTTTTTAACAAGTCATTCAATGAATTGTATTTTTTATTTATAATTATAGAAGATATTTCAGATTTTTTTGCTAAATTAATTTTTTGATTTATATTCAATGTTTGGTATTTTTTATTAGTATCATCTAATAATTCATTGAATTCATCCCAAAATGTAGGTTTTAAAATTTCTGTATAAAATTGTGACAAAAAATCTATTAAATTATTATTTTTAATAAATGACATGATATATATTATATATTTTATATAAAATTTTTTATGTAAAAATTATTATGATTTATCCTTAATAATTTTATCAAATTTATTTTTTGTATCTGCATCAAATTCAAATTCTATTTTTTTTGTTTCAATTGAATCTAATTTTGATTTAATTTTATTAATCATTTCTTTATGTTTGATTTCATCAAATTCAAATTCTTCTTCACAATCTATTATCACGGTGTTTGGTTCATTTAATAACCATTTATCGTGATAATCATTCAATTTTTTTAAATAATCTAATTTTATTGTTTCTTCTTCAATACGACCTCTTTTTTTTATTCGTTTATTGCATGTTTCTGGTTTAGCTTTTAAATATATATATATATGATTTGTTCGCGGTCTTACATATTGATAATAAAAATCACACCATAAATTATACATTGAATGTTCCATTTGTGTCAATTGTCCGTCATCATACAACATTGCTTCAAACACATTTTTATCAGTTCCTAAAGATCTATCTAAAAATATATATTTTGAATCTGTATTTTTAATAATATTTTCCATTTTCATCATTCTTGTTATACAAGCAACATTTTGAAATGAATATCCCCAACGTGGTATATCTTCATAAAATGTTTGAAGAATGTTTTTTCCATCAACATTTACTAAATTTTTCCATATATCAACAGGTTCCGGAACCACCTCACATTTACCATCAATATCCCATTTAGATTTTAATATATTTATGAATGTTGATTTACCAACACCAATGTTTCCTTCTATTGAAATAATTATTTTATCTGTCATATAACGTTGTATTATATTATAATATTGTATTTATCATATTATATATTTTTTTCAACTTTTTTTGATTAAATATAAATATTTGATTATTGACAATTAATTATCATGAACATTTTATCAAAACAAACAGAACAAACAGAACAAACTGAACAAACTGAACAAACAGAACAAACAGAACAAATGAATATAAAAACAAAATATGATAAACTCATAAAAATATTTAAACCTAATACCATAAAATATTTAAAATCCAATGGTTATAAATTTGAAAATAATTTGCATCAATTTGCGATGCAATGCTTGAACGATAATAATAATGACATATTTGAAGATATTTTATTAAATGGAACTTTTGATGATAATTATTGTGTTTTTATTGAAAAAACATTTGTTGATAAAAAAAAAAGAAACCAAACATATTATGTTGATTTATTATCATTGATGGCAAATAAAGGTTATTTTTTTACACATTATTATAAAAATATCATAAAATCTAATAAAAAAAATATAACATTACAATCCAAATATAAATTACCATGGTTATTTGAATCAATATTAAAATATTCATCAAAATACAATGAAAATACAATCATTGAAATTATTGGAAAAAATGATATTATTTTTGATGTTCTTGATGAAAAATATTTTACCAATGCTAAAAAATTTATCAAGCAAATTTTCATGTTGAAATATGACAAGTTATTAAATTGTTTGATTGAAAATAATTTTTTTGATTATGAACCCAACAAAAAAATTTTAATACAAATATTAAATAATTGCTCTGTTTGTACTAATAGGTTTTTAACTTCATCAAAATTATTATTTAAGTTTGTTATTGATTGTCCTGATCGCAAACAAATACATATAAATAGTACAAATTTTTTATTTTATTTAAATTTGTTTATATCTAATGATTATTTGAATGTTATAATGAATTCTGATTTTTTTTATGATTATACATTAAACATATTTGGATTAATTGCGATACATTATTATATAGATAATAATACAATGCTCGCAAAAGAAATTTTACAACATATTGATATTACTAAAAACAAATTGATTTTTGAAAACTTTACTCATGATGTGGTTGAATATAATTTAGTAAAATTGTATTCAAATGTCATTAATGGAATATTCACACATGATTATATTCCTTTGATTATCAACGCTTTAATTTTTAAATATGATATTGATGTGAAATATAAAAATGTCGATGATTTCAAATTAAAAATTAAACCAATAATTAAAACAATACTCAATGATATAGATTCATTTAATGAAATATCTACATTATCATTTTTTAATAAAGCAATCATAGATAAAAATCATGAATTATGCAAATATTTACTTTCAAAAAAAAATTTTTTAGATACATATGTTTTTTTGAAAATTAACCATTCAAACAACAATGATATTGGCGAATTAGATAGACAAATTATTACGAATTTATTAAAAAATAATATGGATGATATAATTATTGTTTTAATTAAAACAAATAAAATATATTTTGTTGACCAACAATGTTTGCATAAATGTTTTATAGAATTATTATTTATAGAAAACAAAATTGATCTTATCAAAAAAATTTATACTACACCTAATATGATTCCATCATACAAAAAAAGTTCTTTAATGAATGTGATATTATTTTTTTCATTGCATTTTAATGTAGTTGAAATAATTTATGATGTTTTTGAAAATTATTCAAAACACATTTCATATAACTTTTTATTATACCAAAAATATGATCCAAAATCAAATGATCTAAATCAACATTTGAATGATACTTGTTTCAATTTAGTATTAAAAATGAATTCTGAATGGATATTGAATGAATGTATTAAAATGATCTCAAATGACAACAATATATATTTAAATAATTTCAACTTGAATAGTGTGTTTACAGTTTTATTAAAAATGTCTTACATGAATGATAAAACAATGCTTAAAATATTAAATTGTATTGATAAAAAAACATTTAATTATGTGCCAAAATTTTCACATATATATAATATTTTTAATAGTGACACTGTATCTAATGGGTCCGAATTATTTTGGGCATGTAAAAAAAATTTTGAATCGGTTGCATGGTTTTTTGTTTCAAATAAATTAGGATATCTTAATTATATTGATAATGAAGGTAATACATGTCTTATTTATGCTTGTATGAACAAAATGGACCGTGTTGCACAACAATTAATTATTTATACATTGCCTTTTTGTATAAAATATAAAAATATTGCTGAAATGACTGCTTTTGATTATGCCAAAAAAAATAATATGAATGAAATTTGTGATTTAATAATTAAAAAAATTAATGATGAACAAAATTTTAAACTAAATCAAGATTTAAATCAAAATAAAAATTTAAATCAAAATAAAAATTTAAATCAAAATAAAAATTTAAATCAAAATCTTGATCAAAAAACATTATCATTATTTACAACAAACCCATTTACAAATACAACATTAAAACAAAATGATTTGACAAATTGGACAAAATTTACATCTTAAAAATTTTATGTGTATTGTAAAGTACTAAAAAATATGTAATATTATCATTTGACTTTTTTTATTTTTTTATTTTTTTAATTTTATCAAATTGATTTATTTGATTAAATAAAATATGTTGAGTATTTATTTTCATGATTCTTTAATGTTTTTTTATTTCATTATGTTTGATTACAGGTGTGTGTTTTATAAATGGCTTTTTAAACATGTTTTCATTTTCAAATTGTTTATAATTATTTTTATTAAATTCATTGTTTGTTTTAGTTTCATTTGTTTTAGTTTCATTTGTTTTAGTTTTGTTTAATTGATTAAAGGATTTTGGAACAAATAATTCTGATTCAATATTTGATTTTGATTTATTTTTACCTCTTATGCTTTTCCATTCTTCGCCAATAGACATTTTGACTTGATTGATTTGATTAGTTTGATTGGTTTGATTAGTTTGATTGGTTTGATTGGTTTGATTGGAAAACATAGGTTGATTTTTTTCAAATGTGTTAGAATCGAAAAAATCATCAATATTATTTAAATTTGAGCCAATTGTTATATTTGTATCAATAGATTTAAAATTTTGTCCTCTTTTCCAAGTATATATATCATTTGTATTATCATTTTGTTTAGTCATGTTATATTCTATTTTATTATGTTCTATTTTATTATATTCTATTTTATTATATTCTGTTTTATTATTTTTATTAATTACATTAGTTTGATTATTATTTTTATTAATTATATTAGTTTTATTATTTTTATTAATTACATTAGTTTGATTATTTTTATTAATTACATTAGTTTGATTATTATTTTGATTTGAAATTTTATTAATTTCATTTAAAGTATTTAAAAAATATTTTGTAATGTTTGTACCTTCAATTGATGTGTATGAAGGGTTCATAAAGAATTCTTTTATTCTAATTGAAGTATTTGAATCCAAATAAACTTTTCCTGACCATGATTTGCCAACCCGTGCGGTTCTTCCAATGAGTTGAAGTATTGTATTTATTGAATGAGGTGTTCCAATATCATCATTTATAATAACATTTGAAATCAAATAATTTGCACCATAACAAAATGATTCATCTGCAACAATATATGCAAGTTCTGAATTTTGCAACATTTCTAAAACTTTATTTGTATAATCTGCATCTAAATTTTTTGAAAATAACCCAACCCCCATATAAAGTAAAAATTTTAAATTATCATCAACATCATATTCACAAATATTAATTTTTTCAAAATTGATGCTTGATTTAGTCATAGAAGTATCAAATGTTTTAATATATTTAGCAAAAGTTTTTATATGTTGTTCAGTATTGATTTCTAATCTTTTATCAAATTCAAATTTTGGCATTTTTAATTTTGCTACTTCTTCATCAATTTTATCATCAGAAGTAAATTTTATTTTAATTTTATCAATTTGTTCATTATATTTTGACAATTCAGATAAATACAATTCATATTTTTTATTTATATCATCAACACCCATTTTATTTTTGAGTTTGTCGACTGTAGGATACATATTTTTTTTAGTATATTCAAGTGGATCAATTGTAGCTATCAAACAACAACCAACATATTTAAATGCATGATTTGTAAGAAATTTAGTTGGATCAATCATATTAAAATTATCATCAATTTTAGTTATATCAAAAATATCATCTGTGACATCATTTAATTTTAATTTAATAAATTCATCAAATATTTTGTCAGAACCAATATCACTTAAACGTTCTAATAATAAAAGTATATTTTCTAATATACTATCTTGATCAAATGTTTCAATAGAATTTAAATCTGTACCATAATCATATTGAGAACAAAAATTATTTAAATTCATTAAAAATGGTAATGTGTAAAATTTACCTAAAAGTGGAAAATTTTTTATTTTCATGATAACATTTTTTAAATCTAACCAGTTTTTACAAAAGGAATGAGGAACAACAAGATTTGAATTAAAATCTTTAATTACACATCCTATTAAAGTTTTACTTGAAATTACTTCACTCAATGTTCCACCAGGATATTTTGTTTTATAATGTAAAGTTAATTCATTTAATTCATCTAATATTGGTAATGTTGCAGATGATAAAATTGTATGTGATGGCATATAATATAAAATTTTTGATAAATAATTCAATGTTGTTGTATTTTCAATTTGATCAGTTAAAACTGTTGGTTCATCAAAAAACAATAAATATTTAATTTTGTTTATTTGATTTGATGATTCTTTTAACATTAAATATGTACTTTTATAATCTGCTACAATTAATTCTCTATCAATGTCTTTTGAACAATTCCATGAATTTGTTATTTTATATTCATCTGATTTTATTGAACTAGATGCTATGCCAAATTTTATGCCAAAATTAAATACAATACGTAAAACTTGAACTCTAACCGATTCCAATAAATCTGAACAACAAAAAATAACTTTAAGTTCTGAATTTGATTTTTTTATGTAGGAACATATTGATAATATCATTGAAGTTTTACCTAAACCAGGTAATGTTTTATAAAATATCATAAATCCATTATCAATATTTGTTTTTATTATATTTGTTAATTCTATTTGTGAATCATATGGTTTTAATTTCATATTTGGTATAGTTTCATCATATTTTGTATCAAAAATTAATTTTGGTCTTGTATTTGCAATATTAAATAATTTTATTCCATATTTTGATGATAAATTATCAACCATCAATTCTAAATCCATAATCATATTATCTGATAAATTTATATCATATTCATCAAAATTACATATTTTTTTAAAATAATTATCATATTCATTATTTTTATTTGCTTTTATATCTTTTAATAATTTTAATATTTTTTTAGAACCCAAAACCAATTCTTCAATTTCAGATATTTCTCCTTTTTTTATTTTTGTATAATGTTCTATTATTTTCATTACAATTATTATTCTAAATTCAATGTAATTTAAATTATTCATTAGATCAGAAAAAATTTTTGTTTCTGGTTTATCTTTTAATAATTTTATTAATATATCCAATTTTTTATTAATTGTTTCCATTATATTTGATAATTTCATTTTTAATGTTGAATTTATTGTTTTTGATTGTGGTGTTCGTTTGTTTTTTTGTGTAGATGTTGATTGAACAGATTGTAATGATTGATTTTGGTCGTCATTTTTTGGAAATTCTAAAATTTCTTTTGGTATATTTGTTTTGATGATTTGATAATAATAATCACCAATCATTGTAATATTATTTTTTGTCAATTCATTTGTTGTTGTTGTGATGTTTTCACCTAATTTCAATATAATTTGATTTCTTTTTTTTTCTGATTCATTTAATGGTTTTTCAATCATATTCCATTTTACTGAATTAAATTTTTTAGTTGAAACAATGTTAATATCATATTTATTTTCGGTTGTTTGTGTGTCATTTATATCCATTATTATTATAATTCTATTATATTAATCATTTTAAATTATATAAATTAAAAATCAATCTTTTTTCAATATATAGATATTATGAAATGTGTATATATGAAATAAATAATAATAAAGGTTTATAGACAATAAATTATTATAATATGGATATATATATATATCAACACGTGTTGTTTAAAAATTAAAATTCAATATATAATGTTGAATTTTTAACTCTTTAAAAAAAATTTTATAAAAAATGCGTTTTTATAAAATGTAATAAAGATTATTTAATATACATATAAAATAAATTGAATTGATGAATGATAAATAGCAAAATTTAATTTATATAAAATAATTAAGTGTATCTAAATCAATTTATCATTAAAAACATCAATTATTTTATTTTTTCATACTAAATAAAAAATATTAAAAATTAATTAGATAATAACTTATAATAAATTATTGGATTAAGATGTTTAAGCATTTTTTCTTAACAATTATATATTGATTTTTTTAAAAAGTTTCAACTATGCAATTTGTTAAATTATCAAAATCATCAATAAATGAATAATTTTTAGAACAAACAATTTTTTTTAGTCCTTTTGGAATATTTGAAATTTTTTTTTTATAAGACAAATTTAATTTTAAATATTCAACTGTCAATGGTAAGCAATTTAATTCATGTGCATATTCATAAGTATTTAATTTTATTATTTTTATAGAAGTTGGTAAATCATTCATTGGTGAATTAAAATAATGTCCCAATTCTAATTCTTCAATGCCATTTGGTAAATTATCTATTAAATTATGAGGATTTGAATTCAAACATAAATATTTTATTTCATTTGTTAATTGAATTGGTTGATTAAATTTATACCCTGTAGTCAAATGTG
>JACCDN011224014.1_pt1 | contig 18385 bp, 20 predicted proteins | sample 7441691 | NCBI WGS metagenome assembly JACCDN01 (sample SAMN15323439, study PRJNA562643) | freshwater metagenome | isolation source: river surface water | place: USA:Blue River Watershed | collected 2017-08-16
AATGGTAGAGGGAGAAGAAGGAGCGATCTTGAAAAATGGGAAAGCTCCTTATGAACAGAAGCGTAGCTACAACATGTTGAAATGGAAAGTTCAACATAAACGAAGGGCTGTGATTGTAGGGTTTAATATGAATCGAGATAAGCTCAAGTCGTTGCGATGTGTGTGGACAAAGGGGGCACCAGCCTCGTCAGAGTTTTCTGTGTCGGGTGGACTGAATCCAGAGTTGAGAAGACGGTATAGCGAACTATTTTCTATTGGAGATGAAATCAACATTAGCTTTTATGAAACATCCATGAATGATAAACCAATTTCCGCAGTCATTATTTTTGAATAGCCCTTTACAGAAGTCATTATTTTTGAATAACTCATCATTTGAGATCTGATTTGTCAAAAACAGCTTCTTTCAAAGCCCCAAGATAAGAAAAAAAAATGAAAACAAGGATTCCAATTTACAAACCATTGCGTGTACGATTGCGTCGCGAGTTTCAAAAGAGAGTGGCTCAATTGGAACAGGACATTACCATGCTTGAAAAACACCTACGAATGATGAAAAAACTAAAGATATAAAAACAAAAAAGCCATGTTATCCATTATCAGTGGTGTATTATGCTGTCTATATCTCTTGGTATTATATGTCACGAATGCATTGCATTCATCAATAATAGTTGTAAACAACCCTATCAAAGAGAGATTCAATTCCGAATCGGCTTTATCTACAATCGAAGAGGTACCTGGATCGCCATCAGAGCATGACGTTGTTGAAGATCTTTCGGGACATGAAGTTCCTGAAGAAGCGCCTAACTCGCCATCAGAGCATGAAGTCGTTGAAGAGGAACCTAACTCGCCACCAAAACATGACGTTGTTGAAGCAAAACCTAGTTCTAAGCGAAGAGAAAGACCTAGCTCCATAAGCGACACGCCACAAAAGAGATCGAAAAGGGTGGCCCCACGCAGTAGTGGTAATGCTATAGTCCAGAATGACTTCAAAGACTCGCGAGTTGGTCCAATATCGGTTTCGGTTAACGATGATATTGAATCAACTTCTGGGAGCAAATTGACAGAATCTGCTGTTGCAAGAGCCTCATCAAGAATAAGATCACAATCGTCATCATCAGAGGTACCGTTTGATATATTTGCACAATCGCCATCAGGATCACAACCTGCGACATTTTCTCAATCAGAACCATCACTGTCAGGATCTGTCATCTCTGGGGCTACCATAAGAGCTGCATCTTCGGAATCCAATGTCTCAAGAGCGACTATAAGATCTGCATCTTCGGAATCCAATGTCTCAGGGGTGATATCTAAATCTGGTTTATCTTCACCATCACAGCCATCAGGATCTCGATCAGGATCAGCTTCCTCAAATGATTCCAATGCCACTATAGCAGCAGGATCTCGATCAGGGTATGCTACATTGAGAAGAAGAGTCAATGGCAAAGTCCCCATAAGGTCACCACAAGGAACACCAATAGCAGCATCCATGTCAGAGTCTCCCATATTTCCACAAAGTACAACACCAAAAGCGACACTCAAGAAACATCCTACCTTGCCACAAAAAGGAACACCAATAGCAGCGTCCATGTCAGAGTCTCCCATATTTCCACAAAGCGAAACACCAGAAGCAACACCCATGAAGCCTCCTACAGTGCTACAAAAAGCAATACCAAAGCCATCAAAGGTCGAAACACCAGAAGAACTCGATATAGAGGAAGACTTTGGTTTCTTAGAAAAAGATGGACCCACAACACCCGTTTTGCCTAAAGCAAAAGTCGATCCCAAAGCAGAAGCAAAAAATGTTCCAAAAGAAGACATTGACGGGCCATTTGGTTTAAAGTGGTTTGGGGATGGGACGATACCCACAACGAAACAACAAGTGGAAGAGAGGAAACGAATGTATGAACAATTTATGGATCATACGTACGATGCATCAACACATGTTCAAAGTTTAAAGGACAAGATTATGAAGGAAAAAGTAACTCCAATTCATGAGTATAGAAAATTATTGGGTATCCCACAAAAGGACTATTCATTGGAATACTTTACATCACAAAAGGTGTATGATCGAGTTGATGTAAATGCTGTGATAGACGACATTAATTTAACCGTTCAGGAGATTCGCGAGATATGTGATGATAAGCGAATCGTTATTGAAACGATTGCGGCGTTAATGGGCTATGACATGTATGGACACAGTCAGGAATGTGAAAGGTACCGAAAGATACTCACATGTTCCTTAGAGGAATTTAAGGAAAGCTCGCTATTTTATTTAAAGTTTAAACGGAAGCTGAAACATTACATTAAAGAATACGGACATCTCTATGCGACATGTGACACAATTTTGAAACCAGCCAAATTTGTTCTTTTCCCAGGAGTTCACACTACCGAAGAGTATTTGCCATTTACCGATATTGTAGACGCCGAGAATCCCGATAAATATATTGAGAAACAAAGACAGAAAATTAATGGTTTCGGTACATACAAGGCATTTATGGAAAAGATGACACTGACCAAACAAAAATATATTACCAAAGAGGGGCTAAAAGTCTTAACAAACTACAAGTTTCAGGATAATCAATTTTGGGCTCAATTGCAGAATTGTCATTGATGTTTCAATTGTCTTCAATCTTGAAATGTTTAATGAGAAATTCCTGGTAGAGTGCAATGGACTTATGAATGTCGTCTAATTCAACCTGACATGGATTCTGTGTGACTTTGAATGCACTCATGAATAAATCGGTTTGGTCATTGATGACTGCAATTTCATTGATGTGTCGAAGAATGTCTGTGCGTAATTGTATAATGGTTTCTAATTCGAGTCCTTGGGGTGTATACTTTCCTGTAGGGAAATGGTCAATCATACCCTTGAGACGTGTATACTTTTCGGTGGTTCTGAGCATGACTTGTTGTATCTTGGTTAGATTTTCCTTGAGATATTGATCGACATAGCATTGTGCCCTTTCGTCTCTGGGAATGGCAGGGAATTGATCTACCGAGACATTCTTGACTGGGATTCGATTGGCATTCATTTCTCGGATACGAGCTCTCTTGACATTTCGCATCCATAGAGTAATGCTTAGGTAAGCCAGCACATTCATCACTCCTGCAATGCCTGCGATGAGCGAATCCTTCTTGGTCGCGAGAATGAGACAGATGACAAAGGATCCTACGAATAAACTAACTCCAACAAATAGCCATGGATCTTTGAGGTCGCGCAAGAAGAAGAATTGTTTATTGACTGTGGATTCCACCATTTGTTTTTATGCATGTATGAATATCTAGAATGGAACAGAATGTAACGCATTGGGTACAAAGTTTCCAGTTGTCATCACCAATATATTCACTAATGATTGCCCCTTGTGTTTTTTGACGCTTGCAATGGTCTTGTTGTTCATCATCGTCCATTTTCCGTTTGGGTTCGATACCAGTTTGTTGGTTTAGCAATGTCCAGATCTTTTGTACATTGGAAACGGTTTGGATCACTTCGGGTAGTTTAAAGTGGGATTTAAAGGAAGGAGTATCGAAGACACGTTGTAGCGCTTGGGCGTCTGCCAAGGCATTGTGATGATCTGGCATAATGTATCCACACCAACTCAAGTGGATAATGTTGAGAGTTAATGAAGGGACCTTGGTTTCTGGATGACATACAAGATTCTTGACTGTTTTTTGCTTGTTTCGAAAGAGGACAAGAGAGTCTAAGAAGCCAAACACTTTGGCTTTTTTGAAAAAGTCGACAAAGGGAATGGGTGGATCATGATTGGTCATGTTGCAGTAGAGAATCTTTTCATCAAAGGCTCGACCATTATGCGAAACAAGAATGACTGGTTTTTTCAAGGATTGTAACCATGTTTGAAATCGTTCCAAAACGTTGGCAAACGGTTGAGCATTATTTTCGAGAAGCGTAGCGTTGGAAATGTGATGAATATGTTGGTTTTGAATATCAAGATCCGTGTGAATAAATTCATGAAACTCGTCGACGACTTTTTGGGTTAGTTTTCCCATTTCACTTATTTTGGTCGAGGGTTGGTAGATGGTGGCAACGGCACCGAGTGAGATAATAACGTTTGAGCGAGTATCAAGACCATTGGTTTCTGTATCCCAAAATACCCATGCATAGTTTGACATTTGCCGATATAAAATAAATTGTTTTCTCTTTGTCAAATAAGAAGATGTGGTCTGATTTACCAACACGCGCTACGCAAAAGAGAAGACGTGATTCCAAAGACTACCAAGTACCGGTACGGTTACGAAATTGTCAAATCGGAGAAAATGTATATACGACTGAAGATGGACATGTGACAAATGAAGAGCCATCTGAAGATTCGTCATCTGATGAGTCCTATTCGTCGGAGGAGGAATCGACGTCGGAGGAGGAGACGGAGGAGTCAGAGGAGTCTGAAGAACCAGAAGAGGATATTAAGGAATTGGTGAAGGAGGCGCAAGTGATACAGGAGCGAGTGGATCGTGAGACGGCGGGTAAAAAGGAGAGGGTAAGACGAGAGATATGGTTTCGCAAGGTAACTCAAGTGTGGGAGGAATGGGAGAATACAGATTCTGAATTTCGAATTGTAAATAGTAAACCCAAGGGGACCTTTTGGGGTCGCCATGAACCTGATTTTGCCATGTGTGTGCGAGATGGTCATGATGAATATTATTTGTATGTTTTGGAATCAGGTACCATTCAATGCGAATGTGAAGAATTTGAAACGTGCGACATTATGGAAATGGTGAACCATTTAAGAAAAAAGAAGCAAGTGGATGGCGTGCCAGCGGCTTGTGAAACAGTATGTAGCGGAGACCAATCTTCCCATGCCCCAACTCACTGATACGGATGCAAATAAATTAAATTGGCTCCTCACTGAAAATTGGAAATGCTATGTGAATAACAAGGGGTATGATATGGACCAATGTCACCAAATCAGCGACGCTGACCCCGTATTTAAGCTCCACCAATCTGGTTTCTTGTCATGGATGAATGAACGTGGGCGTCAATGTATCAATCATATCACAGGTGTCTTTCATCCCGTCAATCAAGCCTCTGATGGTTCTTATACCTATACTGCACCCTCCGCAACCAATACTGGAACCACGACTCACGAATGTTGGCAAGAATGCATGACCGTCTCTCGACCAGGTACGGATAACCAACCATGTGTCAAGTGCATCATGGATCAGCTTACATTGAACCCTTTGCTATGTGTACCATCCTTGTCCAAAGAGTTGATGACGGATGTATTGGATTGTCAAATGGCCTTGGTCCCTGAAATGTTGGATGACTCGTCTGAATTATCTTATCCACAGATTTGGTCCATTCTAACAAGCGACGCACCAAGACCCAAGACGCTGAGTACAACCATGTTGATTATTATTATTGTGGTGGTGGTGGTGGGGTCATTACTGTTTGTGATTGCCTATAATCAGTTTATTTATCATCCACGTTTGGAGGCGTTGGGCAAGAAGAAGGATTCGTAACCTAATACAAATAATTGATTTGTGGATTCATAGTAGATGTAACATGGCATGTTGACGATACATTTCTTGGCGCTATCATGAAATTCGTTGGGTTCGTGGAGGCGAATCATGACGGTCTTGTCCTTTTCCGTGTACATGGGGTAAAAGGGTATTGTTTCGTTGCGATGGGGAAAGGGAATCATGCAGGGTTGAATGGGTTCTGGGATAATGGTTCGACGAAAGGGGGAAGGTAGTGGTACTTCGGGAATGGTGATGCATGTCGTGGGTTCATACGTGGGTATGGGAGGACTATGTAATGTACTTTGGGTATGTATCTTGGGATCAGTGTATGGCCATGCAGGTTCATGTTTTACCATATGGTTAATGTAGAGCGTCATGAATTGATTGAACAATTGCTTGTAATTCCCACACCGAAATGAAAAAATACTTCGGTTATCACGACTCACGTCCAATAGTTTTTCAATGGGGGTTCGATGTTGTAATAGGTAGAATACCATGTGTTGGTAAAAGAGGTTGGCGTCGCACTTGTGTTGTAAACGTTGAATGTCGGATGGTGTTAATTGGAATCGATGCCATGTGCTAGGGAGTAGTGCAGGTGTTGCATTCAATGTAATGGTAAGTTCGAATTGGGTTCGACTACGAAGTTGTGTTAGTGGTTGTAATCGATAGTGACGTTTACCATTTTCCAATTCATAAAACAAAGTCAATGGATCACTTATGGATTCCATTTTCTATTTGTATTCCATCACAAGACACATTGATAAGTGAAACACGGATTTTCTTGCACTGAGAACAAAACATAAAACACAGATTTATTGACCTTGTTCAAATTCATTTGACCATTCATTCATGAGGTCCTGAATGTCATTGTCTACGTGTCCAGCAAAGAGACTAGATTCCTGCATGACTTTTTGAATCGATGCATCATCACCGTCCTTCATGCATTCGACGACGCGCGCGATTTCATGGCTATTCTCACACCACAAGAATTTACGAATGGTTTCCTGGAGCTCTGGTGAGGCGTCCCAGACCTTTTTCAAGGCGCTAACCTCTTCGACTGTTAACCATTTGCGAGTGATACATTCGTTGGCTTCTTGAGAGGTGAATGATTGGTAGATGCGGATGCGAGTCTTGTGGTCGTCCACGACAATGGGTAGATTGGTTTGTTTGATCCATTCATCCCATGGGTCGGCGACATTGGTTTGTATGGCTGACAAGACATATTGAATGGATTCAAAGATAAAGGCAACCTTTTTTTCACCTTGCTTCATGAGCTTCTTAAAGAGTTTTTGGAATTCTTTGTTGCCCTTGAGACAGTCCTTGACGGTGCTCATGAGGTTAGTCGCCGTGATCCCTTGATTGTTCTTGAGGATAATGTTGAGGATCTTGCGTACCTCGGGGATGTTGTTGTAAATGGAAATGAGAATGGATAGACGATACATGTCCACCAAGATATTCCAAAAGATTCCTTTGCTTGTATGGTCAAACATACTGTAGCGATACATGAAATCATATCCTGGTGCGTCAAACGCAATGGAGAAAATGTCGAGACCGTCACAGTTGAAGAATTGCACATCTCTGGCGAGTAACAGATTGGATGCGTCTTTGCATGTGGTAAAGAAACGAACACAGGCGACAGTGGTGGTGGGATCTTGTTGGATAAGCTTATACCATCGTTGGTAAGCTGCATCAGCAATGGCCAATTGTTCTTGTGCCTTTTCATCATTTTCAAAAATGGGAGCTTGAAGACCCTTGTTTTGCGCCAAGATAAATTCAAGAAAGTTTTTATTAAACTTTGCTTCTGAATCTTGAATTCGAGATTCCAAATTTTCAGCCATGTTTTTTCTTTTCTTTCTTTATTTGATTTTTTGTGTCTGGCAAGCGCATACCTTGGCAAAGTGGCGTGGTAGGATTAGCATAATCACAATTAGCCATACAAGTAATACACCAACGCATAATAAACTTGTCCACGTATAGCTGGTACACCATGTCCAATGGTGATTCATTTGGACCTTGGGGCTAATGATTTGGGGGAGAGACGGTGTTGACTCCCAAGAAATGTAAATCTGAATGGGAAAGTGATCGGATACGGTATTGACCAATTTCCATTCGGTTTGTAATAATCCCAAGGGAACAGTGTATTCGGGTACATTGGGAACAATGATACTTTGAGACATGTGGGTTGGAACGACTTGGTTCTTGATCAATACACCATAATCAATCCATGAGCGGGGGCAACAGACACATATATGTTGCGACCAATATTCCTTGACGCACCCATTGGGATATTGCTCATTGGTATAGTATTCAATATTATCAAGTCCAACCAGAGGATTGAGTTGTGGATCCATGGTAGTGTCTTGTGTGGATAAGAGTGGTATATTGGTCGCGTGAAGCACGTCGAGTATTTCTTGGTTTTGGTCATTGTCAATGTTGAAATCACCAATCACAGTGATGAGCTCGTTACATGGTATGTGATGCAGGTCGATAAACTGGCGTAGCTGACGTAATTGTTCGGTTCTTACGGATTTGGAGAGTGGTGTGGACCATGCGTGCAAGTGCGTCATGAACACGTGAGCAGATACACCACGGAGATCCAGTTGGGCGTACAACATGTTCTTGTCTGCGAGACAATCAGAGCCTTCACAATCGGTTTGGTACGAAATGTCATTGGTGGCTAGGATGGGGTATCGACTATAGATGACGACACCAGACCGTACGGTGTAAATGTTGATACGTTGTTGAGTATAGTGAATAAAGCCTAATGACAAGAGTGTTTTACGAAGTGTGGCTTCTTGGGCAGGTTGAATAAGTTCTGCAAAGATGTAACCATCAACGTCGTGATGATAGTCGGAAATCCATTTTGCAATCTGGTCAAGTCGTTCGTCTTGTGCAATGAAGCGTAGTGGTTTGGGTACGGGCATCATGACGTTGAGAAAGACTAGACGTAGAGAGCTCATGTTTTTTATGAGTATAGAAAAAATGTCGTGTAATGACGTACTAATGAATATGAAAGATACAATGAAGGAAAATGATTTATTACCACAATTGTATAGTGAACCTCATTGTCAAGGTGAGGTCTTAAGCATTTGTACAGGTCAATACAATCTTCCCTTTACCGTAAGGTCCATGATCATCCCCTTTACCTTTTCATTGGATCTAATCGACTCGGCTCACCGCTGGATCTCCATGTTGGATCATGAGCTACACGGAGAAATTGTAGAGGACACGGAAGAGATTATTGAGCAATGGTTAAATGATGCCGAAACACATACATTTTATCAGAGTTGGTCGGAAGCGAATGTGGTTCGAGTGGAGCAGGGTAACATGTCGTATTATGACATGGTCAAGCATAAATGTCAAGAGACGTCTGATATGCAATGGTGTCAGTATGTAGAGAAGGGCGATGAGGACGAAGCGTCGCAAAGAAGCTGGTCTTGGCTTGTCATTCTCATTTTAATAATTACATGTCTAGTATTTTTACTACACGTACAAAAAAACAACTCATGGACCAACCTACATCATTCGACAAGAAATACTTGAGTGGGTTTCATTACTTTACTGAAAAGTATTACCCCAGTAAGACCTTTTCTGCCCAAAAGAAAATCTGGTCTGAACTTTCCACAGACGAAAGGGCACGTTACAATGCCATTGCTCGTCAATCTCAATACAGAGGTGAAGACAGCTCCTTGTTTGACGAGGCATCACACATTGACAAGTTTGAGAAATCGAGTTACAATGCCTTTTGTAGCATGATGTCAAAGAAAACCAATTTGGTGCAAAAGGATCAATGGCAAGACAGGACTCCTGAACAGGTATCCGAGTTGCAAGCCTTGTTTGTACCTGATACGCAAGACATTTCCAACATGAGTGTGGAACAAATCAACTCTCTTGTCGCCTACCATATCAAAGAGGTATGGACGCCCTCACAACGAAAGAGATTCCGCAGCATCATCCCCTCTAGGACCGCAGCCAGCATGGCCTCTAATAATAAACTCATGGGAGAAGAGTGGAGAAAACTATCCGCTGCAGAACAAGCCAAGTACGCTAGAATCTCCATGCTAAGCAAACTAAAATGTATTGACGATACTCTTTCGTCCAAAAAAGAACCAAAGGCAAAGTCGAAAGAGTCGAAATCCAAGACACCATCACGATTCGATGATCCAGGTCAACCCATTCCTGAATTGGTCAACAAGACACCCACACCAGCGATCCCAGAGCTTGACCCCGCGAGCGATGGTGAATGATTCTCACACGGCAGGTGACTTTGAAGCGTTCGCAATGGATTAACCTTTTACATTGTAAATGATCTGGAGTCAATGGTTAAATAAAATGTCGTAATCGTTTTTGGGCATACTTGTTGGCTCTTGGTACGACATCTCTTGGTATTTCTTGTACGGCTTGTTGTTGTATGAAGGCGTCAATGACATCATTATGGGGATGTTGATTGGTTCGAAATTGAATGTGTTGTCGATGTTGAAAGAGAATGCGAAGGCGGTTCTTGATGGGTAATGCAGCATTATCACGCCACACTTGTCTCATACTTGGTGCGCGACGAATGAATATGGATCTTGCAGTGGATACATTGATAATGTGTGATTCCCAAAGCATTTCCTTGCACGCGACAGCGAGAATGGCCTTGATTTCAGCCATTTGTGTAAATTGGTTGGATCCAGTGTAGCTATGAAGATTGTCTTCAATACCAATGCATACATCCTTGTCGGTAGCATCAATCCATCCTTGAATGGTATTGATCATATATTCCTTCATGTGTGAAAAGTGTTGAATATCGTTTTCATGGCGATCAGCATAGTCAATATCAAGGGTCCAGTTGGGTGGATACGCTTCGCGACGCCTTGGTGCTCTGCCAGTGTACATGCTGGCCTTGGCAACAAATCGTCCATTCGCTAATGAAGTGACCAAGGCGATGCAAAGTGGTGAATAATCAATTCCAATGTGTAACATGACTGGTTTTTATTGTTCATCTTTCAGAACATGACAAGGAGTTCCTCAAAGATTTTCAGGACGTGACAATAAGTTTCTCAAATATGACAGACAATCTATCGTGTAGCAATGATTTGTTCAACCCGTTGCTGGGCGGAAGCAATGTACTGTTTGGTATCAAAGTGACGACATTTGTTGACAATGGTGAGAAAGTGTTCTTGTGCTCGTGTGTATACGATTTTGAGAAAGGGGTCAAAGGCAGAGACATCATCCGCGCCACAGTATTGTTGAATAGTTTCTCGATAGTCGGTCAGGTATTTAATGGCCAAACGAAAGTTTTGGTAAGCACAGTCGAGTCCTTTAAGGGTGGGAAACGTTTCCTTGGTAATGATACTTCGTTCAATGTTGAGCATATTGTCTAGATAAATGACAATTTGTTCATAAAAGATGGGGTTCAACTTGGACCAGTGTTCCATGATTTTGAGCGCTTGTACCATGTCATAGTCGGTGTAGATAGCATCCATGTCCGGGATCGAAAGTTGAGGTAATGGTTTTGTCTTCATCGTAATGCCACGATTGACAAGACTAATGGCTCCAAGACCTGCAGCAGCCATGGCGAAATACTTGCCCTGTTGAAATAATTCTTCTTTGGAAGTTGGAATACTAAACTCCATTTCTCTTTTCTTTTTGTTATAGTTTCTTTTCTATTTGTAGATGGGTTTTCTATCTATGATACAACTCCAACCGGGACCTTCTACTCCAAAATTGGTTGAATGTTAAAACCCATCACAAAAAAGTATGTACCCCAAACAAGAAAAATATGTATGCAGGGGACACTGGTTACTTTGAATACGATGACAAGTATGCCCCCTTGTGCATCAAAACAAGGCGACTACCTACCATTGATATAGTCCCGGTGTTGCAAACGTATTATGACGATACGTTTTCCTATGGTAAGAAACATGCGTGGGCCATGCAACCATCAGGAATAACTGCATCCGAAGCTGCATTAATGCTCATGAGGGGTCGCATGACGAAAGCTCCACCACCCTACCGCAAAAAGAGACCTAGTGACAAGCAACAACAGCAACAGTACCCCATTACCGAATCCAATTTACAACAATGTACCGCAGAAATTGTAAAATTGTACAAGAGTAAATTATTGTTTAATGATGATCATGCGACTGTATTGCAGCATGTTTTGCAGTTGCCCACCCATTACTGTAATGATATCGTACAACGTGTAACGCAACAAATCAAACAGTTTATCAAGCATTATCGTTTGACGACTAAGCAATACACCAAGATATTGAAATCGGTTCAGCCACAGGTCGCTACGATCATTGGTAAGTACTATGAGCGAAATGGTAAAGATTGATTGTAGAATACAGAATCCCAAATCACCAAGTAGTTTTGAAATGTTAAATGTTTGGGTTTGATGAATAGATATTGGGGCAATTGGAAGAGACCGGTGGGATGTAGGGGACAAAGTGACACGTATACACTCCACGTGAGTAACAAGACTCGATCCATTCGATCCATCCATAATAGGCTTGGTAGCAATAGACACATTGGATATTTCAATTGAGATAGTTTGGGCAATAACCAAATCCATCGATGACCGATTCCTGGTGGAAGAAACGTGACTCGAGGATCATGTCTCTTGGTAAAGACAACCCAATGTTGACGCCATGTACGAGGTTGATGATGGTACACCATGGGCAATGCAATGGTCGCAATCAAAAACGCTACAGACAAGTTGGGATGATAAATAACCCAATAGGTTAATGCAATTTGACAACCAAACCATAACAAAAATTTGTCCGATCGTCTCGCACAAGTTGCGCCAACACTAGAATACATTTGTAACGTTCACGTGCAAGTCACGCGAAAAAAAAATGGATGATTATACCCCTTTGGACTATCGGGCAACAAAGGAATTACCTTCGTATCAATTCTTTCACAATCAAGGATGGGCGATCAAGAGTAAAGACTTTGCCAATAGTCGTATGCACACGGCCATGAAGAAGATTTGTCCTTATCCCCATTTCACACAAATCTGTGGCGGAGAAAATATTTATTTCCCCTTTTCGGAAAAGGAAACTGTGTTGCGAATGCTGGCGACGGACTTGCATCAAGCTCGGGTACCGTTTTACAATCAAATCGCCTATGACGCGCCAGGACAAGGCTTTCGCTTAGCGGTGGATATAGATGCGAGCAAGAGATTAATTACCGATACCGAATTGATTCAAATGGTGGCGTCATTGAGTGCGGTGCTGGAACGTTACTATGTGGGAAAAGACATTCCACTATTTGTATCGACATCGGGCCCCAAATGGAAGGATGGACACGAAGTGATTTCGGTTCACATTATTGCCCATGTCAAGGTGTCGTTTTCAGAAGCCAAGCAACTGATCTACAGTTACAGACTGGCGTTGAAGGCAGATGACTCGATTGACATGAGTGGACTTGAAGTGGATGATGGAATCTACAAGGACAAGTCTGCCAAGTGCAACTACGAATCTTGTAACCTACGCTTGATCTATTCTCACAAGAAGGAAAAGTGTCTCAATACCGAAACGGATGATGAACACCAAACGTGTCCCTTGTGCAAAGGTGTCAAGTTTATCGTGTCGCGCAAAGTATATGAACCCAAGTTTGTGTACCGTCACAAGAAGCTAGATACCGACTATTTCAAACAGACCCACGACAATTACTTTAACATTTTAAAGAATCACAACTTGTGGGTGAATGAAGCGAGTGATGTCATGGACGGCTATCAAATACCATTTGGTACGCTTTCGTATGAATGCGAACTACGATTCGAAAAGGATTTTCAAGAGGGTAAATTTGTTACCAATCCCAAAAAGAGGAAACGTAATCAAACCGAAACCGTGTTGGAAAATGTCAATATGAATAAGCGCTTTGAAAGTTTTCTACGCAAGATTACTCACAATTCGGAAAGACCTTTTAAGCACATTCGAGTTCGGTTCATCACCGAGGTCAAGACCAATAAGAATCATACATTGACCATTTTCGTCGAGGGTGAAGGCGCTGGCCAATGTCTGTATGAACAAAAGGATCATGGTCAAGGACGAATCTTCTTTTCCTACAATGTCAAGACGTTTACTTTGCGAATTGGATGTTTCTCCAAGTTGTATGAGGCATGTCAAAGACAGTGGGACGATAAGACGTGCATTCAATTTGATGTGGAACCATGGGTTTATTCTGGTGTTGATCCCAAACAGTTACCCAAGGGAACGCATAACGCGGAACGCACTTCATTAGTCAGACCTACGTCCCAATTTGTCACGACTCAAGTATTAGATCCAGATACATCTTTGGCCACTTTGATGAAGCTTAGCTTTGCTAATCCACATATTATTTACAAGTTGAAATAAAAAAGAAAAAAATGTCAGACTTTTATTTACAACCAACACAATTAGATTTAGTTGAAGCACCATTCCCCACCATTGTCTTTATGGGAAAACGAAACTCTGGTAAGAGTTCAGGAATGAAGGTCGTGGCCAAACGTTTGAATAAATACAAGGTGTGTGTATGGTCTGGTAATAAAAAGACACAAAACGGGTGGGCCAAGTGCTTAGGTAGTCGAGCTACAGTATATGGTGCAGACAAACATGGTGTAGAACGCTTGAAAGCCATGATTGATTACAACCAAAGTAAAGCAGATGAATATGAAATGGTACGTCATGAACCATTACCAAGCAAGTACCATCTCTTGTTTATCTTTGATGATGTAACCGGTTCAAGAGCATTTCGACGTGCTGAATTTATGGAAGATTTGTTTTCCAATGGTAGGCATTACTACATTGCAATTATTATTGCGACACAGTATGTGAAACATTTGCCTCCCTCGGTGCGTGGTAATGCAGACTATGTTTTTCTTTACCATTTGAACAAGTTGGCATTGGAACAGATTCATGGTGAATTGATTGAAGAGCCCAAGGACAAGCAAGCGTTTGTGGACATGGTTCATCAAGTGACGGGTAAGCGTGACCCCATTACGCAGGAGCGATGCCATTATAGTTTTGTGTTTGATAATGTGGGTGGACATGATACATTGGCTAAAATGTTTAGTATCTTTTGGGCAGGTAACAAGGAAAACTTTGAAAATATTGAGCTGGGACACCCCAAGTGGCGCGAATGGAACCAAAAGAACTTTGTGGATACGGGCAAACAGGCCATGATCAAAAAAGCAAGAATGAAGGACCAGAAAAAGAGATTGGCATCCCATTACACTCCTGAATTTGCTCATTTGCGTATGGACTATGATTATTACCTTGAACCCGAAGGGGATGGTGATCCAGACAAGGAAGGCGCCCAATACGACACTCACCAAATCAATACCAAGAAGACCAATTTCAGAATCCATATCCCAAAGACACTACAAACTCCTTGATCTTCTTGTCATGTTCAAAACGCACTTGTTACTAAAATCGGTATGGTAAAAACAAATGAAGTGGTGTACGCAGGTATTGGAAGAGTATCGCAAAGCGAATGATTTAATCGAGGTAGAAGAAATTTTATATGGTGACGATGTACCTGATTCGACATCATCACCCTCATCGTCCTTATCCCACAAACTACCCATGGATGATTTCTACTTTGAGGAAGAAGTCCAAGGACAAGGAGATCACACTGGATGTATCAGTTGCATTCCAGGTGTCTTGTCTTCCATTGTTTTTTCGGTCGATACGGATGTATTTACCCCCGTTTCCATGTTGGCAAACCGTGCGGGTCGTAAGGTGTACTTGGGACATGAAAATCAAGTCTTGGTAGTAGGTCATAACCAATTCTTGGCCGTCACCGATGATGAACAATATACCGTTCCACGTGAAGTCCATCTTTTGCAACGTCTCTTGGGTCTCCCACACATTATGGAACTTCACGCCTTACTCACCCTAAACCAAAGTGAGTATTTTGCGTACTTGACTCCCTACTATCGTGGAGTGAATGCAGTCAATGCCATTAATGGTAACTTGTACTTGATCAGCAAGTTTATGACTCAGTTGATGTGTGCGGTCAAGGATATGCATGAGCGAGGCGTAGCGCATAGGGACTTGTGTTTCGATAATGTGGTATGGGATCCCATTACGGAACACTTGACTGTGATTGATTTTGATTTAGCTGCACCTATTCGAAGTGAGGGGTATTATGCGAGAACAGGTCGTGATGATTTTGACGCTCCTGAAAAGACGAAAGCGATGGACTATTTTGGGTCCAAGAATTGGAATGCAGAGAATCCTACAGTTCCATCCTATACCGAAGTCGTAGACGAATATGCTTGCGGTGTCATGATGTGGATGTTATTGAATGAAACAACAGACTCTCCATCTCCAAGAACGATCAAGACATGGTATCAAAAGATTCAACGCAAGAAAAAGGATAAATCTCTACCTGAAATTCACTTTACTATGGGTCTCTTGGCCACACTCCCCGAAAATAGAACCACGGCAGCAGCCGCACTTGTTCACCCATTTCTTACCGACACGGAACCCAATGAAACCTACCTCAACTACAAACAAACTCTCGAAGCTCTTTATCGAAGCGTAAAGGACAAGAAGGTCGAAAAAGATCCTGAAGAGGAAGAAAACCCTGAACTTTTGGATGGCGATGAGGAAGAGAACCCTGAGCTTTTGGATGACGATGAGGACGACGAAGAAAACCCTGAACTTTTGGATGACGATGAGGACGATGAAGATAACCCTGAACTTTTGGACGATGAAGAGGATCCTGAACTTTTGGACGACGATGACGACGAGTCATCAGACGAAGACGATCCTGACACTTTGTTTGACGATGGCGAGGATGATGAAGACGGTGGCTCTTTGGTTATAGAAGAAGTTGATCGAAGTGAAGTTGATCAGAGTGAAGTTGAACGCAATGAACAACCTGAACCGCAACCTCAACAACGTGAGCCTGAACAGACTGATCAAAACAAAGATGGACCCCAAGAGCAACAAACAAACACTGATGCTCCATCCGCCACTACGGATGCTCCATCTGACACCGCGTTTAGTGATTTGCTATGTAATGAATAAATCGATATGAAAAAAAATGGAGTCAACTTTGATGTCGACATGTGGAGAGTCAACATGTGGAGATTTGACATGGAGGGAATTAATTTCATCCACGGTGTGTGCCAATTTGCGTGATACGAATATCAATATGAATAGGTTGGTGGAGGAGATTATTCTTGCATTTACGCCACGTATGAATAGAGCCGACTTTTTTGATGAAGTGTACAAGCCTCTTTACCCAACGCAGACGAATGTGCATTCCAAGTCGTTCAAAGTGGGAAAATTGTTTAAGAGGTATATCAAGTACCAAAAGCCAACCGTGACATGGTGGTTCTTGGGATACTTTGGACATTTGAACAATAGTGAGTTTAATAATATGGTCTTGTCCATTACCAAGACTATGGGGTTTGATGAGGATGAAAATGTGGCACGAATTCAAACCCGTTTTCAAATCTTCAACTTTGAAGAGTTTGATGCGAGCAAATTGTTTGCATATCACAAGTCATGGTACTGTGTGGTCATCAATGTATTAGATTCAGTTCCTATTCACTGCGATGCCAAGTTAACGGAAGAGGAAGCTGATGGCTTGGCCTCATTGGTGAGTGAATGTTATCCCACTGTAGCTCGTCGTGAAACGAATCGTGAACTGGTAGACGCCTTTTTGAACAAGTTGCAACAATAAAAAGAAAAAAAAAAGTAAAATGCATCGTTTTAATGGTACATGGATCTTGGATAAAACCAAGAATAGTAATTTGAGTCCTTTGTTAAGTGCTATGGGTCGTAGTGCTTTTGAAATTAGTTGTGTATCCTCTGCTGATGAAACCTTTGTATTGAATCTAACCCAACAAACCTTTTCCAAAAAAGTGGATATATATTTAAATGATTCCGTATTGAAACTCTTTTCCATTTTCAAACCAAGTATTACTCGAGTGCACTATGCCAATTCATTTCCTTGTAATCGACAAGTCTATCCACATCCAGACGATCAGAAAAAGTTTGGAAAATGTGATGCTCTTTGTTACATTACTGATGATCAACACATTATCATACGATGGTTTCTACATGACAAGGGTCGTATCATGAATTCAGATCACTACATCTCTCCAACCACTGGTCAACTCATTGTCACTATCTCCATCACTCATTTCAAAAAGGATACCATTGAAGTCGTCTCCACCAAAGTCTATAATCGTCAACTTTGATGTATCCATAATCGTCAACTGTAATGTCGAATTTTGAACATTTGTAATCGTCAACTTTGATGTATCCATAATCGTCAACTGTAATGTCGACTCTGGAACATTTGTAATCGTCAACTGTAAAGTATCCATAATTATCAACTTTGATGTCGACTCTGGAACTATGATGATCAAAGATCCGACGCACTTTTGTCCTTTCGAGACGTGGCAAAAGAAAGAAAAAGTATGTCGAAGCGTGCAAAAGGGTCGGAAGCGGATGAACAATTGGCAATGTTAGGGACCTTTGCACCACAAAAGAGACAAAAGCAAGACAAGGCCAAGAAGAAATCACAACAAAAGAAGAATGATGAACGTTTCTACATGCACAAACGTTTTGCAATAGATTCGTTTAATACTTCGTTAACACCTAATGAATACCAATTGTGGGCTTCTGCATTTACACCTACCATGACTTTACGAGAGTATGAACAAACCTATTGTAGCATCGACGTGTCTGACATTACCTATCAATCCTTATTGAGTCGTAGTCGACGCGCAGCAGCAGCAAATGATGTAGATGGGATTTCCGAACGTGGATTCTTGGCCATTTCCGATTTTGTCTATTGTGCCGAGTACATGTCACAATGGCAGGAGCAATGGATGAGGAAACTTGGATGGGCAGTGAACCCTACTGGCTACGATATTAGTACCGTCTCACACAGCTCTGCAGAATTAATGGACTCGGGACTC
>JACCDN010270711.1_pt1 | contig 18383 bp, 16 predicted proteins | sample 7441691 | NCBI WGS metagenome assembly JACCDN01 (sample SAMN15323439, study PRJNA562643) | freshwater metagenome | isolation source: river surface water | place: USA:Blue River Watershed | collected 2017-08-16
CGCGAGATCACCTTGATGCGGGATGCCAGCTTGTCCTTGATCGCCAGCGGCGGCTGGGACACCTCCCGCAATTCGCCGTCGATGCGAAAACGGATTCGATAAAATTTCTCGAACGGCTCGAAGTGCAAGTCGGAAGCGCCGAGGCTGATCGCATCAATAAGCACTTTTTGCAGGAAGCGGACCACAGGGGCATCATCGATGCCCTCGGCAGCGACAGCCTCGGACAATGACGAAGGCAGCGCATCATCAACCACCATCGCGCTATCAAGCTCGTCCCCGATCAACTCGGACAAAGCCTGTGCAGCGCTCTGCGTGAGACGCGACAGCAGATCGACCAAAGGCGAGTAGGCCACGATGACCAGATCCACCGATAGCCCGGTCCGGAATTTCAGCTGTTCGATGGCCGCAGAATTAGTCGGATCAGCCATCGCCAGCGACACCCTGCCGGCGCGCTTGCATACCGGAAGAACCTGATGAGACAGCGCCTTGCGATCTTCTCCCATCCCGCGCAGGTTCGCTTGCAAAAACTGCGGGTTCATCGCCGCCATGTCGAGCAAGGGATAGCCGAACGCCTGCGAACAAAATCGCGCCAGCGCGCCATCACTCAGCGTGCCACTCCGAATCAGCGCCTCGATGAAAGGCAGCTTGTCGCCCTGCGCGTTACGCTGGATCGCTGCAACCTGATCCGCTGTCAGCCGGCGGGCCTGCAACAATGCACGGGCCAAACCGGAATATGCGAGGGAGGCGGGGAGCGACATGAATTCTCGTCGACGTGAATCACGCGAGAATTTTCCCCGGGAAAGCCACGGATGCCGGAATCCGTGCCAGCCGAGCCAGCCAAGGCAAGCGATCACGCCCGCATGCCACAAATGCTGATACAGATCTACAACAGCAAGAAAGCTCGCGAATGCGAACGAGGCAAGGGCCTCAGCTCTAGATCAACGCCCGGGGCGATACAGCTTGACCATCTTGATCACCTGCTCTTGCACCTGCACGATCTCGATCACGCAGCCAGCGATTTTTACGCTGACGCTGGCCTCCGGAATCTCTTGCAGGACTTCCAGCAACAGGCCATTCAGCGTCTTGGGCCCCTCCAGCGGCAAGCTGAGATGCAGGCGCTTGTTCACGTCGCGCAGCGAAATGGAACCTTCGAGCAGGCACTTGCCCTGTTTGTCCCAGCCGAATTGGTCGGCGCGCGTTGCTCCAGGCGTGGACGTGGTGAACTCGCCGACCATCTCCTCGATGATGTCATCCAGCGTCACCAGCCCCTGGACTTCACCGTATTCATCGACGATCACGGCCAGCCGTTCCTGGTTCTCCTGGAAATACTGCAGCTGCGAAAAGAGATCCGTCTCGGGCGGGATGAAATACGGCTCGGTCAGTAGCTCGCGGAAATGCTCGACGGTCAGCTCATCCACCTGATTGAGCAAGGCCATCGCTTTGCGCACATGCAGGATGCCGGCGATACGATTGATCTCGCCGTCATGCACCAGCAGTTTGTTGTGATAACAAGTCGTCAGCTGGTGCTTGATCTCATTCACAGGCACCGACAAATTCAAAGTCTCGATCTGCGCACGCGGTGTCATCACATCTTCGACGGTCACTTGCTCGAGGTCGAACAGGTTGAGCAGGATGCTCTTGTGCTTGACCGGGATGAAATTCCCGCCTTCCAGCACCATTGAACGCAGCTCTTCCGGTGACAAACGCTGGTCACGCGCCTCGGTACCCGTGCGAATGCGCATGGTGCGCAGCAAGCCGCGCACGAACAGATTCATGAACCAGATGACCGGACCGGCAAGGATCATCAAGGGCTTGATGATGAACGATGCGGGCAATGCGATCCGCTCCGGGTAAGTCGCGCCAATGACCTTGGGCGTGATTTCGGCAAACACGATCAGCAGGAAGGCAACGATGCCGGTGGCGATCGTGATGACCTTCTCGTCATTGCCGAATGCGGAAATCGCCAGGGCGGTGACCAGCGCTGTGATCAAAGAATTGACGACCGTGCTGCCGATCAGGATCAGCGACAGCATGCGATCGGTGTGGTCGAGTAGCCAGAGGGTGATCTGGGCCAGCTTCGAACCACGCCGGGCCAGATGCTTGACACGATGGCGGTTCAGCGCCAGCAGCGCGGTTTCAGAAATGGCAAAGAATGCCGAGGTGCAGGTCAGGGCGACCAGCGAGACGATTTGCACCCACAAGGGAACAGAATCCATGAAATTCCGGGATGAGGTGTTATGACGGAATTATACGTGGACTCGGTCGGGCGCAATTTTTGAAGGTAAATCGCGCGCATGAAATATTACGCCGAACATCGCGCACAGCGGGGTGCAAACCTGCACCGATCGTGATGGCCGGGTCCTATCCAATGGCGACAAAAACCAATCAAGATTAGTTTTCTTGTCAGAACAAAACCTTTATTCCAGCGGCCATCAGCACGCACGCGAGACCAATCTGGATTGCACGCCCGGCCACTCGCCCGGCCATCAAACTGCCCAGCAGTACTGCTGGTATCGAGCCTGCCAACAGGCTGACCAGCATCCACCAGTCCACCAAACCAGCGAACAGATAACCAAGGCCGGCAACCGCAGCCAAGGGAATGGCGTGAACGATGTCGGTGGCTACCAGTTTGTGCGGCGTCATTCGCAGCGGATACAGATAGAGCAGCATCACACTCCCTAGCGCCCCCGCGCCAACTGAAGTCAGCGCCACACATATTCCGAGGATGGCACCGGCCAGCCACGTCAATGTTGGCTGCACGGCTTTGAATCGTTCTGGTTGTTCCACCCTGCGCCCACGCGCATAAGCAAGCAATTTCGGCGCAGCCAGCAATCCCACGCTGGTGACTAGCACCACAACGCCAATGGCATGGGTCAGCCAGCCGACCTTTGCCACTTGCGAGCCGAAACTGACAACAATCACCATCAGCAAAGCTATCGGCAAGCTTCCCGTCCACAGCCGCCTCACGACTTGCCAATCCACGTAGCCATTCGTGTGATGAACGCGTGCACCGACCAGTTTGGTAATTGCAGCAAACCACAGGTCTGTCGCGATGGCATTGTTTGGCGACACGCCGAATACGATCACCAAGATGGGCGTCATCAGGGCACCGCCGCCAACGCCCGTCAAACCGACAGTCGCGCCCGTCAATGCGCCAGCGAGCACATAGGCTTCATCGATCATGCCGGGACCAAGTCGGCGTGACGCGTCGCGATGAACGATGGGTTGAGCACATCCGATTTGCCATAGCCCAGTCGTCGGCCTTCCATGTCCAGCACCGCCCCACCGGCACCCTCGAGTATCGCTTGAGCTGCGGCCGTGTCCCACTCGCAGGTCGGCGCCAGCCGGGGATATACGTCTGCCTCGCCCTCCGCAACCCGGCAAAACTTCAACGAACTGCCGGCTTGCACCAGGCTCACGGGCCCTAGGCGATCTATGAAGGTCGTCGTCTCGGCGTTCAGATGGCTCTTGCTGGCGACGACGCGACAAACACCGGCCCATTCCGCCCTGCCGACGCTAATCGCTGCTGTTTTCGCACCGATGCGGCGGAAGGCTCCGATGTCGGCGCCGCCCCAATAAAGCGCGTCAATCGCGGGGGCATACACCACGCCCAGAATGCTGCGCCCCTCTTCGATCAGAGCGATGTTCACTGTGAATTCACCAGTGCGGGCAATGAATTCCTTAGTACCGTCCAGCGGGTCAATCAGCCAGAAGCGTCCCTTGCATAGCCGGTATGCCAGTGATCCCTCGTCTTCCTCAGAAACGACAGGGCAGCCTGGCAACAGGGACTCCAAGCCTGCCGACAACAAGCGATGCGCTGCAAGGTCAGCCGCCGTCACTGGGCTTGTATCGGCCTTTTGCCTTACCTCCGAAACCCCAGCTTCATAAATCGCCATGATTGCGTCACCAGCCTCGAGCGCAACGGAGATCAACTTTCCGATCAGCGCCCCAAAGTCAATTTGTCGCATATCGCAATATTTTATGGTTAAATCTAATTTTTCGATCCTATCATGAAATTTCAAAGAAAAATAATGGAATTTACGCATATTGCGACAAGCGCTAATCCGACCCTTTTGGGGCTCGATGCTGCGCGCGTGTGGGACACTGAACTCGCTTTCGCACACCTTCACGCGATCGGAAAGGCGGACACAAAACGCACGGCGGAGCGAAGGCTGAACTCGCTCGCCATGCTCCCGAAAGATTTAACGGAGGCCGATCTCGCAGACGAATCAGATCGCCCTCCGAACCACCTCGTAGTCAATTGGGCAATTGATCAGGCGCGCAAGCGGCGCGCCCGGGTGCTGTTCGCGCAGTTGAGTCGCCTTCCCGGAGGGCGGCCCTGTCTGCACGCCAACGATGCTCGCGGAGCGCGCTTTTGGGTGCCGCTGACCAGCGCGGGAGAGGGCGAGAGCCGGCAAGCCTTGCACGCACTCCAGCGTCACATTGGCAAAGCCATCTCGGTATTTCCGCATGGGTCACTGGTTGCGCAAGTGCGCGCTATGACGGGAACGCCCAACATCCAACTTTGTCTGCAAGGCTACCCGCCGGTATTGCCAGACTACGTGGCCACGAACGACATCCGCCAAACAGAAGCAAGGATTTCACCCAACCTGAAGCACCTAGAATCCGAGAGCATTCACATCATCCGAGAAGCGGTGGCCGAAGCGCAGCGCCCAGTAATGTTGTACTCGGGCGGCAAAGCTAGCAGCGTCATGCTGCACCTCGCGCACAAAGCGTTCCATCCGGCGACGCCACCATTCCCGTTGCTTCACATCGACACGCTCTGGCATTTTCAGGAGTTGTACTTATTCCGAGACCAAATGGCGCGCGAATATGGCATGAAATTATTGGTCCACTCCAATCCCGATGCCGTCGCAAGAAACATCAATCCTTTCGATTGCGATATCGCGACCTTCACCGACGTGACGAAGACCCAAGGCCTGAAGCAGGCACTGGATCGTTACAAGTTTGATGTGACGCTCAGCGGAACGCGGCGCGATGGCAACCCTGCCAACGCCGCGCAACGTGTGTTCTCATTTCGTACCTCGACACACCACTGGTCCCCGAAAAATCGATATCCCGATCCTTGGAATTTATTCAATACCCGGAAGGCACCGGGCGAGCGCATTCGCGCACTTCCACTGTCGAATTGGACGGAAATCGATATCTGGCAATACATCTTCCAGAAAAACATTCCGATCACCCCACTTTACTTCGCCAGGCCGCGGCCGGTGCTCCAGCGCCACGGCATGACCATGATGGTTGATGACAAACGCTGCCGAATCATGGCCGGCGAGGAAATCCAGATCAGGAATGTACGTTTCGAATCTTTGGACAGCTACCCCCTGACTAGTGCGGTCGAGTCGGCAAACGAGACCGTGGAGGAGATTCTTCTTGAGACGATCAATAAAGTAAAGCGACAAAGCGGCACAAAAAGCGCCCCTTCAATAAATGAGAAACCACAAGAGAGCTATTTCTGATGGCACGCCCGAAGAAAAAGCAGGCGGGCAGCTTGCCCCCGGCAATGACCTCAGTCTGTGACTGGCTAGCCAGACAGGCACTCCAGGATATGCTGCGTTTTGTCGTCTGCGGGAGCGTCGGCGATGGCAAAAGCACACTCGTTCATCGACTGCTGCGAGAGTCCGCGCAGGGATTGCACAATGAATGGATCGCTCCATCAGTTGGCTCAAGACACCCGCTCGAAGACGTTGGCGGCCTCGACGCCGCATCGTATGCTGACGAAGGACTTGCCGGACGCGAACACGACGTCATATTCGATATCGCTTATCACTTCTTCTCCACGAATCGTCGCAAATTCATCGCGGCGGATATCCCCGGACATGAGAACAACATTCGCGACATGGTGAGCGGTGCAACTTCTGCCGATGTCGCAGTATTGCTCATCGATGTATCTCGGGATGCCAGCACCCACACCCGGCAGCATGCGTACCTTGCGTCGTTGGCGGGGATAAAACAAGTGGTTCTTGCCATCAACAAGATGGACCTAGTGAATTACGATCAGCGAGCTTTCGAATCCATCGTTACCGGCTTCTCGACGTTTGCCGGTTCGATTGGTCTCCAGCTCGTCGCCGTCATTCCGCTGTCTGCCGCGAAGGGAGACAACATCACGTCCGGCTCTGCTCGTATGGCATGGTACAAGGGGCTCAGTTTGTTAAATTGCCTGGAATCGATAACAATCCAGAAAATCCAAAACCAGAAAGCAGCGTTCCCTGTTCAGTCACTCAGCCAAATTGGCTCCAGCTTTCGTGTCCTGATGGGCACGCTGGCAACAGGGAAATTGGCGACCGGAGATAAGATCAGGGTAACCGCATCGGGACGAACCGCCACCATCACAAGCATCCTCACAGCTGACGGCGAATTGGCCACCGCCGATGCCGGGCACGCGGTGACGCTGGTCTTGGATACGGAAGTGGATGCCTGCCGCGGAGATGTCATCGCACTCAGCGATCATCCGCTTGAGATGACTGATCAATTCGAATCGACGTTGGTGTGGATGCATGAGGAGCCGGGGCTGGTCGGCAGAGCATTCGAACTCAAGCTCGGGCATCAGTGGGCAAACGCCAGCATTACCAGTCTCAAATACCGAATAGATGTCGATACCCATGCGCACGAATCATGCCGGCGATTGAGGCTCAATGACATTGCCGTGGCCAACCTCGCGCTCAGCAAGCCTCTGGTGTTTGAAACATACGCCGATTCACCGGCGCTGGGTGGCTTTATCCTGATCGATAAATTTACTCAAGCCACGGTCGCGGTCGGCATGATCCGCCACAATCTTCGGCGCGCACAAAATGTTCACCGTCAGGCACTTTCCATCTGTCGCGAAGACCGTGAAAGGCTCAACGGCCACAAAGGCAAAGTCGTTTGGTTTACTGGCTTGTCCGGATCAGGCAAATCGACTATTGCCAATGCAATCGAAAAAGAGCTGCATGCTCAAGGCAAGCGCACCTATATCCTAGATGGTGACAATATTCGACAAGGACTCAACAAAGACCTCGGGTTTACGGATGGCGATCGGGTCGAGAACATCCGTCGCGTGGCAGAGGTCGCCAAACTTATGATGGATGCAGGAATGATCGTGATGACGGCATTTATCAGCCCCTTCCGAGCGGAGCGTCAGATGGCCAGGGAGCTGATCGGTGACGACAATTTCATCGAGGTATTTGTCGATACCCCGTTGGAAATATGCGAGCAGCGCGACCCCAAAGGACTATACAAAAAAGCGCGCAACGGCGAAATCCCTAACATGACCGGCATCAACAGCCCCTATGAACGACCTGATCGGCCAGATATTGTCGTATCCTCTGGCGACATGGAGGCGAACGCTGCGGTAAAGTCGCTCAGTGCACTGCTCCAGAGCTGACTTGCGCCTCTGCTTCCTGCTCCAAATATACCCAGTCGACGATCGCATTGCCCGGCATGTAGCCAGCCACGAGCTGTTGCATCATCAAAAGAATCACGGTGACGTCATTGACATTGAGTGCCAGTTCGAGAGAGCGCAATTTATCTTCGAACTCGGCCCACGGAATGAACTCCTCACGGGCTTTCATGATTCTGGGATGTAGCGTCGGTTGCGGGTTATCGCCGATTAGCAGCTCTTCATAAAGTTTCTCACCAGGGCGCAGACCGGTGACTTCGATGCCAATGTCGCCTTCGGGGTATTGCTCGTCCTTGACCGTCAGGCCGGAGAGTTCGACCATACGGCGCGCCAGATCCATGATCTTCACCGGGGGCCCCATGTCCAGCACGAAGACGTCTCCGCCTTTTGCCATGGCTCCGGCCTGGATCACCAACTGCGCGGCCTCCGGGATGGTCATGAAATAGCGCGTGACTTCCGGGTGCGTCAGCGTGATGGGCCCGCCGTCGCGAATTTGCTGGCGAAATTTGGGAACCACGGAACCCGACGACCCAAGCACATTGCCAAACCTGACCATGCTGAACTTGGTCGTTGGCCCGGAGGCTGCCAATGCTTGCAGCGCCATCTCAGACAATCGCTTGCTTGCACCCATCACGTTGGTAGGGCGTACGGCTTTGTCCGTGCTTACCAACACAAAGTCTGACACGCCGCAATCTGCTGCAGCCTGGGCGGTTCGCAAGGTGCCTTGTACGTTATTCTTGATTCCCTCCGCGGGGTTATGCTCCACCATGGGCACATGCTTGTATGCGGCGGCGTGATAAACGGTATCGGGATACCAAGTGGACATGATCTCACGAATCCGACTTTCATCCTGTACCGACCCAAGCAGAGGAACCAGAACAATCTCCCGCCCCACTAGCTTTTCCTCCAACTCCTGATGAATGGCATACAGCGCGAATTCACTCTGCTCGATCAATAGCAATTTGTCGGGGCCGACGGCAAGAATCTGGCGACAAAGTTCGCTGCCGATAGAACCGCCGGCACCTGTGACGAGGACCACTTTGCCAACGATGTTTTTTGCGAGAAGTATGTGGTTCGGCGCTACTGGCTCACGGCCCAGAAGATCATCAATATCCAGCTCCCGCAAGTCGGAGACGCTGACGCGCCCCTGTGCCAAATCGGTGACGCTTGGCAGCGTTCGGACGGCCACATGAGCATTGCGGATGTTTCCCAGAATTTCATTACGTCGCTTGCGTCCAAGGCTTGGCATAGCAAGCAATACATCACTGATGTCGAGCGTTGCGACCAAGCTGTCCAGATCTGCTGGGTTGTAAATTGGCTGACCGTTCAATACATGGCCATGCAATCGATCATCGTCATCCAAAAATCCCACCACCTGCATTTCATGACTATTAGCCATCGCGGAAGCCAATTGGCGCCCCGTATTTCCAGCGCCATAGACTAGGACTTTAGGCCTTGCTGCGCGCTTCAAAATATTTTGGTACTGGCTACCCAACCATACGCGCGCAAGAGCACGCGATGCTCCCACGAATAAAAGCAGTAGGATTGGCTGGATGATTCCAACGGTACGGGGCACCCCCGCCACCCCTATCGCCGCGAAGATGGAGGCGTATAGCAAACCATAAATTCCAACTGCACGAGCAACTGCCAGCAACGCCGGCCAACCACTGTACCGGAATATAGCTCGATACAAGCCACTCACAACGAATAGCGGCAACGCCAATGCAATCGCACCAACGGCGGCAACTGTTGCTCCTCCGCCCCATTGGTGATGACGACTAAAACTGATGAATTCGCCGATGCGAAGGTAATAGGCAAGCCAAACCGTGAGAACGCACAAGCTGATGTCTAGCAAAATCACCACCGCACGCTTTGCTGGCCTCGGCATAGCCAGTATGGGCGGCGCCAATCTGGACGCATGCTTCCGGAGGGTCTCGCCTTTCATCACTCGGCCTTCTCTTTGACACGATCACCCGCCCCTTTACCCACCAAGGTCAGAAAAATGTATTTGAAGTAATTCTCAATAGACAATGTGCGAAGCATCTGTGCATCAGTTTCTGCTAACAACTTGGGGGCGGACATATCAATGCCTCTAATCTGAGCCAGCCCGGTAATTCCTGGGCGCGCGTAAAAAACCCCATTGGCGATTCGGGCAGCGATCAGTTCCTCCTGACTGAACAGGCAGGGCCTTGGCCCGACCAAACTCATTTCCCCCTTAAGTACGTTATACAGTTGAGGCAACTCATCCAATTTTGAACGTCGTAAAAATCGGCCATACGGAGTGATATCCGCAGTGTTTGCCAAATGAGTCGCCACGGACACCGCGTCCGGCTTCATCGTTCGCAGTTTAAATAGAACAAACGCATTTAGATTGCGGCCCACCCGTACCTGGCAAAACATCGGAGAACCGGTGTCCAAATAACCCGCGACCAGCAGCACTAGGAAGAGCGGCAAGCCAAAAATCATCCCGAACAGGGCGAAGAAGACGTCAAGCATTCGCATCATGGTGTGTCAACTCAAGCAGTTTTTTGGTGCCTATCCTCACCGAAATCAAATTCCATAATCTCAGCAGATTAATGGCATCAAATGCCGTTGATTCGCAATTTTGGCCTTCAGGGCAACATGGATTTTGCCTTTGCCTCAGACCCAGTCGGATCCGGAATCCGCCCGTAATGCTTTCGAAAGAAGCGAAGCATGCTGGAAAGATGCCACCTCATGTAACGAAAATTACGACGACTGGCCCGACGCGCATCGTGGAATACGGCGACACCTGTGCAAGCGATGACTTGTTGCCCCGATTTCCAAAAACGCGCACAAAGGTCGACATCCTCGTAGTAAAGAAAAAACCTGTCGTCAAAGCCTCCGACGTTTTTAAAGTCCTCCGCGCGAATAAGCATAAACATCCCTGCCACCCAATCGACGGGCATGCTCGGAACCCCCTCGGGGATGACATAACGACCATCCGACAATCCAAGAAATTTTGCCAACAATCTCAATGGAGTCGGAAAGCGGCGCACGCTATCTTCCCGCACCCTATCCGGCGACATTACGACAGGACCGACCAACCCCACCTCCACCCCAGACAGACAGGACAACAACGCAGGGAATGGGTTGATTTCGATCCTTATATCTGGGTTCATTACGCAATACCAATTACCAGATGCGTGTCTAAATGCCGCATTGTGATTCGCGCCAAAACCTTGCGGGGATGCGTTGTCCACGAGCTTTACTTTGAAGGGAAAATCTTTCGGTGAAAAGTTCAGTTGCTCGGGAAGATTACGAGTCAGTATCACTTCGATTGAGGTTGGATCAACAAGCTTTGCAAGATCATAAAGTAGGAGGCCGACCAACTCTGACTGCAAATGGCTCACAATGGATATTGATATCAATGGTTTACCCACCTTACGCTAATCACAGGTCGAAGCTCAAAACCCAAGTCTTGTCTTCAAGATGATCAACAACTTCGTGATCACGCAATCGAAGAGGTTTCGCAAACCTATTTTGGGGACGGCAGTGGCTGCCATCACCATAGATTTGACAACCTGCCCCTCAATGTAAACGATTCGAGAAAACGTCGAAAGGACATATCCGGCAGTCGATGCGGCGGAAAAATAAGGCTTCTTAACTTTTAACCAGTTAACACAGAAATCGGTACTTATGCGCCCTTCCAAAATTCGACGACGCATGTCTTCCGCCCTGAAATGGTAAGACGCACATTTCACACCTTGAAATAGAAACAGAACCCCCTTTTCCTGAGCACGCATCATGAAATCCGAATCCTGGTGGCGGGTTAGAGCTTCGTCGAACATCACCGCTCTGGCTACTTCAACAGGACATACAAAGGTGCTTGTCTGCATGTGCTGACCGGCCGCGAAGACGTAGTCTGAGACTCGTTCATGCGCACGAATCCCACGAATCGGTAGAAGTGCGCCGCGAGGTCGATTACGAATCAGCTCAAATCGTCCATAAATTACAAAACTTTTATCTCGGGATCTCTCAATTGCGTCCAATGCTTGACGCAATCGTGTCGGAACCCAAGTGTCGTCTGCATCAAGGAATGCAACGTATTGCCCTTTTGAAGCTTCGATTCCACGATTTCTGCAGAATGCGCCATTCCTGTTGGTGGAATTTTCTATTAACGTAATATGCAAATCGCTTCGGAATTTCTCGAGTACAGCTAGCAAGGCAGTTTTGTCCAACGATGCGTCATCGACTATGATGACTTCGAAATCTTGAAATGTTTGCGCCCTCACGGACTTCAAAGTTTCAACGATCGTTGTTGATGCGTTGTAGCAGGGTATCACTATCGAAAATTTCATCTAAAGCAATGCCGTTTCGAAATTAAATTGCGAGTTATAATCACAACCATTCGCTTGAATTGCCATGATTAAAGATATTTATCTTGAAGCCACATTGCCAATATTCTTGATAAATAAATCTACCAACACCCTCAAGAATCAAAGTCATGAAATTATCAAATCTTTTAGTGCACTTTTTAAGCTGAAAAATTCAGCATACGCGCCAGAAAACAACAATCTTGCTACACCAGCCACCCGAAGGAAACGTGGACGCTTAAGCAGGCGCGCGCGCGCGCGCATGATCTCGGCTTTGCGGTTTTCATGTGCAATTATTTTTTCTAACGCCTCGTCATCTAAATACCCACGCTTTTGCAGGACATCACCTTGTACCGAAATCCAGACCAGCAACGGTGACGGCGGGATTTCCGGCAACATTTTTAGAAGCGATGGCTCTTTTAGCTTTGCCCAGTAATATGACCACCAGTTGGGTGCCATCGGCGAGTTGAGTATTGCACCGGCTGTTGCGTTGCAGCCATGACGTCGATAAAGAGCCAGTACTTCATCCAGCACGATCTTCCCATCAATTGCCAAAGCACAATCGTGCAACCATCGATCATGGGCCAAGCCTGGCGTCTCAGGTATCGGGAGGCACAAACGAAGAAATTCTCCACGAATGGCGGTCGCCATTCCCACAACATAGTCGCGGACAACGTTGTGCCCAAGTGCCATACGTTCTAATTTCGTTTGTCCAATGGGTGTTAGATCTTTATCGCAAAATTCGAGGTCGTGTATGACCAATTCTGCCTCAGTGTTTTGCTCGAATACCTTTAACACCCTTTCAATTTTGTTTGGTAGCCAAACGTCATCTTGGTCGGACAGAAAGACCACATCTCCTTTGCAAGCAATCAATGCTGCGGAGAAATTTTTTGCATAACCTATATTATTGTCATTAATAATCGTCCTAACCGGAAACTTTGCCTGACTCTCGAAGCTGCGCAACAAGCTCGCCGTGCCATCGCCAGAGTTATCATCGAACACGATTAATTCATCAGGCAAGCGTGTTTGTGCGTTGAAGCTTTTTAACTGCTCTAGAACATATTGCGCACCATTAAAGGTGGCCATTGCGATGGAAACCTTCATATCCGAACGCCATTCATTTCATGCACGGATTTATCGGCAATTCAGAAAATAATGTAGTTTTGCCGAATCTAAATAAAGGAATCTCGCATCTATCTAGTTTCAAAAATTCGGCAATATACTCACCTCGAATAGTCGACACGTTTTCCACGTGAGAAACGCGCTCATCCGACTCCGAAATTTTTTTCTCTTCCACGACGAACTGCAGCAAAGGCACCCAAAAATAGTTGTACGCGAGGGAAACTAGCTCACTGGCCGGGCAGGTGTATCCGTGCCCCATCAAAAACAATTCTTCAAGCGAATTGATATCATAAAACATTTCGCTCATTATCTCAGGTGACTTCTGATAAAACCGAGCCCGGAGCTCTTGTTTGCTTGTGTCTTCAAACCCGCAAAATGTTATGGATTTCGGCGCCAAGTTATAAGCCAAACTAAGCATCAGGAACAATACATTTTGGTTCGTATAAAGACACAACGGACCGCTCGAATCGCTCGCCGCCATGACCTTGGCAACATCTGCGCCGAAATTCTCTCGTCGCACACCAAAAACCCTCCCCCCCGGAGCCATCCCAGTTTGATTCGCATTGACAATTAACTTGGGCTTGTTTTTGGATTTATCGGCAACGCAACATGCGATCAGATGCGCCGAAATATAGACATCAAGGTCAATGTCCAGATAGTTCGTGAAGTTACAGCCGATGACTACATGATCATTGGGCTTGCCATTTTTTTGGTAATACTCTTCGTATTCAAGTGCGCTCAAAGACGAGCCAAGCAGAACTAAATGCTTTCCACGATATTCGTCGAGCTTCTTGCGCAAATCGGAGGGCTTGCGTGGCGAACAAAGGGAATTTTTTATTTTCCGCAAAAACCGCTTTATGAAAAGCTTGTTCACTCCCCACCAGCACTTCACTAGCAAGGCAAGACTTAACCCATTAGCCTCATTTTTCATAACCGAAGAATTCGTAATCCGCGGCATATCTTTCAACAATCAGGCCTTTCAATCCAAGAAATTCCTTTTCAATTTCTTCATTTTTCTTAGACTTTTTTTCATGTCTCATAAGAAAATCAACATAAGAATTTCTAAAGCGGTTGCGCCAACCCGCCTCCTCTCCCATCAAACATAGCAACGCCTTCTTAATGCCACCATCTTCAAGTCTGAAAATCTCAACATTTACACCACGCGGCATAAACTCAACTTGAGGCCTTAGGTGATTATCAAAGACATAGGGATTATTTTCCAAAATATCAAATGACTCTTTCAACCACACAGTAGGGGAAGAAAGGTGCAGTCCTTGAGCCAACTGCCAATAATATTCAGATTTCAACCTGGAAAAAGGCTCCCGGCACAACACCATTGACTTATCGAGTCGTTCATAATTCAATATTTCATCAAGTATTTCTGCGTGAAAGTGCTGTGGTGAAGATTTTAAGAATTTTATTTCTTCAGAATTAAATCCCCTTACTGAGATCAATTCAGTCCAGCCGAGCTTCTTGGCAACCGCCTCAAAACTGCTACCACCTGCTTTGGGTATATGGATGAACAAGCAGGACTTGCCGTTTTTAACAAGGATAGGCACGGCTAATGTCCTGCTACTTTTCCAACAGGAACCAATTGAGATCATCTTGTCGGAAATTCTGATCTCGTCTGTACGCAAAACCATAATCTACCAAGCGCAAATCTGGATATCTATCAAGAATTTCCCCGGCGAAATCCCTCTTGTAAAGCTTGTTTGCATGGCCACGATACAAGGGCACCTCAACAGGTATCGGACTATAGTATTCCGCAACGCATATATAACGACTCGACGATTTGTACATGAGGTCATATACCTGGCCGAGCTTTTCAGGAGACAGATGAATCAGCACACCTTTGGTAAACACAAATTCAGCTGGCGAGGAAGGCGTGAATTCGAAAATTGACTGCTTATACACTTTAACGCCTGCTATTTTTTCCAAGTGCTGCACAGCCTTGGCATTGATTTCGACAGCGGACAAGCGTGCATCAGGCTTGAGATTGCGAATCGCCAGCAAATTCAGCCCCACATTTGCCCCAAGCTCGAGAACAGACTCAACGTTCGACGTTCTTCTCAATATTTCCGAAAAAAATGCTGTGTCAGATGCCACGAACTTTGCATCCTTTGCCCGGTCAACATATGCATCGCCGAACTCTCCAGCCCAAAATTCCTCTTGCTCGGTTTGATATTGCATATTATTCCTATAATAAATTCATCAAGCAATTTCAAAAACTGTTTCAAATGCCTCGGCTGCATCCACTCCAACTGAAGCACCTCGCATGCGCGCCCATGCTTCGACGGCTTGCTTTGACCGAGGATGCGGGAATGGCCTCATTTCTCCAGAATAGGCGTCCAATGCATGCATCTTCTTTCCCAGATACGTACTAATATCGACATAACGGTTGGGTTGAAATGCAACCGCACCCCATTCGGTACTTGATACGGTCTCAAACGCATACAAGGCCTTGACGTTTCTTCCTGGAAGCGGCCGTGCAGCGGTCCTCACTGCATCAAAGACTATTCGATGATCAACATTTAAATCACCGCGATGATGCGTATAGATGACATCTGGATTATGATCAGCTATAACTTCCTCTATCTTCTTAACAATCTCAAGCAAATCTAAGCTATCAAGGCGATTATCTGGCAGCCCCAGGTGCGTTGGGACTTGATACCCAAGAATCTTTGCTGCGGCAACTGACGATGCGTGCAACACGGACAAATCTCCCGGATCCATGTTTGATCGGGAAGTTGCCCCTTCGCCTACAATTACTACGCTAACGAGATCGCCTTTTTGAACATGGCGCGCCAGAGTCCCGCCAAGTCCCAATATTTCATCGTCAGGATGCGCAGCAATTGCCAAGACGTTCAAACGAAATCCCCTTCAGCAATCAGAGTATTGGCCTCAAGATCCCGGCTTGCCGCCTTTCCCCATATGTCGGGCAACCGGCTGGGGCACATTCCCGTTCCAGGACGCTTGGCATCGAGATTTTTCGCATTAAATATTTCTCCTTTGCGCACAGCACTCATGGTGCAGATGCTTCGATAGTACTCGACGCTATGCGCACGGTCGGCATCTGATGGCAGGATTGATTTTGTACCGAGAGCGCGCTCGACATGACGCATGCGCTTTCCCCAAGCAACGAGCTCATCTGGCTCTAACGATTCATGCGCATGGAAGGCTTCCAAATCCCTGCTCAATATCAAGCGCTTTTCAATAAACGCTGCGCCCAAAGAGAGCGCCACTATGTCAAGGCTATCGTCCAAGCCCGGGGAAGAAAATCCTGCCGGCCACTCGGGGTACACTTCAACCAAATATTCGATAGCCCGCATATTCATTTGCCGGTCATCTTGTGTATGGAAATCATGCATGAATAGCATTGTCTGACCGCCCGCTTGCCTGAACCAGTTCACCATTTGACGCACCTCATCCTCGGTCGCCGGCCCAAGGTCCATAAACATGGGCTTTCCCGTTCGCGCCATTTTTTCAAATAGCGGTCGATAATTTGCGTCCCAAGCCCCCATCTTGTGCACGCCTACTTCAAGTTGCTCAAGCCGATCCACACCGGATAAATGATCAACGGTCGCGAAAAACTCCAATCCGGCCTGATGACATGCGTCTCGGATTGCCTTCCATTCCGAGTCTGAAAATGCCAACTCGGTAAACATTTCTTTCATGTTCACCATTTTGCGCTTACCGTTAATGACTACCGGATATTGGACACCGGTATCTGACAATTGCTCTGGGTCGATGAGCTGAAATTTAAGCGCATCCATACCGGCACTAGCAGCCACCTCAACCAGCGACAATGCATTGTCTAGGTTACCGAGGCAGGTAGTGCCAACTTCAGCAATCAAAAAACAGGGATGTCCCTGACCGATTGACTTTGATCCAATTTTCACAGTGCTTTCATTCATCACGGTAAGAGTTCCTCTCTCAATTGCGCACGACTTAAATTTGCAGACATTAATATTTCAAAACTTTCGTCACCATGATTAAATAGCAAATCGACGATGCTCATGTGGGACACAAACTCACCATGCAGCTGCTGATACATAGGATGTTTATATTCCTGAAACGATACCGTCACACCAGCTTTTCGAAATGCACAAATGTCAGCATAATCTTTTCCCAGAGCACCAAAAATATAATGGCTTGCTCCGGTTTGGCGGCACATGTCGAGCACCAATTCGCTCTTTTCTCCTTGGAATTTCCACTCCCCCGCCGACCTGATGGGCACAGAAATGCGCAACGTTTCCAGGAACCATTTCAACATGTATGCATTTAATTCCACCAAAGACTCCCATCTTTGATGATAGGTATCTTCAAAAAAATCTGAATATCTCTTGAAATATGGCGCCTTGGCATACGCCACATTTAAGCTCCGCCAGTGTTTTCGCCCCCAAGGGAGTGCGTTGTTGATCTCAATGTCACTGATGGTTCTCTCGAGGTAACCTTTGCGCAAAACTGGAACCGTCAACCATATTACCCCCTGTTGCGTCTTGATCTGATTCCGATTATTCCAGTCTTTGGGTTGATACTGAACCTGGTCGAATGAAACAAACAAATCTGCAAGTGCGATTTTGTGAAAGAGCCCCAACCAAGGCAAATAGACGGGTTGATGTGCGGTTAAGATCATATTGTAAATTTTTGCAATGCTTGGCATACACTCTCAACCTCTGCGTCTTCCAATCCTGGGTAAAGAGGCAAAGAAAGGGAAATTTCTGCAATTCGTTCAGAACCTGGGTAATCGGCAGGGTCAAGCTTAAGATAACGGTGTAGTAGTTCGTACCGCTCCACAGGGATTATGCAACCAATACCTGCAGCTTTAAAATGCGCAAGCAAAGAGTCTCGACTATTGCGATCGGGAGTGAGAACTACAAATCGATAAGCCATGCGGCCAATGTCGCGCAATCCCGCCTGTACTTTTAGACCTGTGGGTAGCGCTGCCATATAGCGCGCAGCAATGTACGCCCTGCGACTGCGGATGGCATTTAGTCGGGACATTTGGCTGTTGATCATGGCAGCCTGGATATCCGTCATTTGGAAATTGAATCGAGGCACATAATTTTCACGACAGTCGAACTCTCGATAGTCGCGTATTGCCTCTGCGATGGCGGGATTACTCGTCCATGTGAGCCCACCTTGTCCCCCGGTAATGATTTTGGTCGCATAGAAAGAGAAAACTGCGATCTCTCCATTTGATCCCAACATGCCAGAATCAGTTACTCCACCGAGTGATTGACAACAGTCTTCAATCACTCGCAACCCCTTATTCTGCAATCCCACCACATTAGCTGGAGCTCCAAAAGCATGAACGGCAATTGCGACTCTTGCCTCTGCCGCTTGCATTTGAACCGCCTCGGGATCAATACAAAAATCGTCTTCCCGCACGTCCACCACACATGGCTTGGCGCAAGCCATATTCACTGCATTTAACAATGCCGAGCATGCGTAGCTTGGTAGTGCAACTGAATCGCCACGCCCGACTCCCAATGCCTTCAGCGCGAGAAACAATGAAGCTGTCCCGC
>JACCDN010440453.1_pt1 | contig 18380 bp, 15 predicted proteins | sample 7441691 | NCBI WGS metagenome assembly JACCDN01 (sample SAMN15323439, study PRJNA562643) | freshwater metagenome | isolation source: river surface water | place: USA:Blue River Watershed | collected 2017-08-16
CGAGGCCCCGAATTCATGGGTCCCGAATCATTCTCTGCAGAAGGCTTGGTTTCAACTGCAGTTCTAAGTCTGGCCTATATCTCTGTTAAAAGGTTTAGGTTTCGATATGTTTAGCCAGTCATTAACCCGCTTTGTTCGCCCTCGCCAATAGATTTGAAGCATGAATCTAAAGCTTTCACTCAAGACCGCCTTTGCCATTGCTGCAACCCTTGCGGCCACCATTGCAACCGTTAGCCCGGCCAACGCCGCCGTTTGGCAGCCAACCGCAGCAAACAGTCTTGACTCAAGCTCTTATTCGATAACCTCAGAAGACAGCTTCACCACCACCGCAGGCTATTCGGCGCTATACAACGATGCCAACGATGCCCTCTGCATCACCCTAGGTCAGGGCTCATGCGCCGCTGCCACCACCGGTTCATTCAGCGGAACCTACATTTTGCCAATCTGTGAATCGGCAACCCAAATTCTTTGTCTCGAAGGCGTAAACATTTACAAGCAGGGCTCTTCGGCCGCTGCTGCAACCTTTATGCGTCAGGTTGACGCCCCAGTGACCGCAGTGGTTGCCGGCAGCAAGTTGCCTAAGGGTGGCGCAACCGCGTTGTTCAACGCACCGACAGCGCCAAACGCTTCGGGCGCAACCACCTATGCCGTTGCCGTTGAAGCCGATGTGGCCATCAAGAAGGGCGTTGTCACCGCAACCGGGTTCACCGCTGTGGTCAAGCCATACTCGCTGGTCACCGACCCATACACTCGCGCCAGCAAGATCACCGGCATCGGCGCTAACGCAGCCATCGAAGACAACAGCGACTCAAAGTGTGCGTTCACCGAAAACGGCGTATGTGGCGAGCTGCAAGACTTCACCCTCGACACCCGCGTTGGCGTTGCCTTCCGCATCGGCAAGGCCGCCAACACCTTCTATTCAGCTCGCGTCAAGGCTCCGGTTCTTGCCGTCACCAAGGCTGCCGCCACCAACTACCTCAAGGTTTCGCTAAACGCTCAGCCGGTTGCTGTTCAGGGCCTAAGCATCAAGTTGCCAACCACCAACGTGCCTGCCGGCCTAACCATCGGCTCAGCGCCTAAGGCCAAGACCGACTACACCCTTGGTGGCACAGCCGATGTGAATGCGCTTCGTGCCATCACCGGCAACAAGCCAACAGGTGTGCGCACCATGTGGGCTTTCACCAACCAAGACTCAACTGTTGTTGACCTTGGCACCAAAACCGCTTGTGTGGCCAGCAATGGCGTGAAGGGCCTCATTGCCACCGACGCTCTAATTGCCGACAGCTTCAACCCGGTCAAGGCTTCTGGTGTGGTCAAGCAGACCATCAACTCTTTTGGTTCGAACTGGGATTCAACCCCGACCCTGGGCAACTGGGATCTAGTGCTTGCTAACGACTATGCGCGCTGTGCCTTTGGTCTTGCCAAGACTGGCGCAATCAAGGTCAAGCCAACCGTGGCTGCCGTCGCCAAGGGCGCTGGCTTCGCCGCTACCGGCACCTCAAATGCTTCTTGGGCAACCGCCTCGGTTCGCAATATCAAGTTCACCGGTTCAACCGTTGTGAGTGTTGCGGTTACCAAGTAACTTCTAGCTAAATGAAATCGGCCCGGGCGATTGCCCGGGCCGATTTCATTTGCTCTAGGTCTATTTGCCGACCTTGATTAGCGCGAATCGGCCTTCTTGGTGAATGATCGAACCTTCACCAGTCAGGCTAAGTGAGCCGATAGCCAACACGTAATCTTTGCCATCAGCAACGTTGTCTAGGTTGAGTTCACCATTTTCAGGTATCTCTTCGCCGGTTACGTTGATGTTGTCAACCCAGAATTGGGCCTGCTGAACATTTGGCAAGGCATTTCCAACGATGTGAAGGTGATCTTTCTGGTCATCGGTTAAGTTTTCATGGGCCCAACGTGACGCCTGGGTGTAGTTACCAATCACAGAGCTCACAACAGTGAAGTTGAGGTGTGTGCTGATTGCAAACACAAGAACCATGAGAGGGGCAAAGCCGTATACCCAAACCTTCTCGCCCTTTTCGTGGTCCTTGATCCAGTAGAGGGCAGGAATCAAGCTGACGATGGCATAAATCCACAATGGAATGCCGGACTTTACCGATGATGCGATGAGCGCAGAGTCCGTAAATAGAGCGGGAACATTTGTAGTCATGTTAGGCAAAGCGATAATCAACCAAAGAGCAAATCCACCGGCGATTACCCAACGAGTGCCTTTGCCAACGTGCTCAATCTTGTCGCGCACTGCAATCAGCACGAGAGGCAAGAACGGAAGCAAATACTCGTAATAACGAACCATCACACGAGCCTGAAGCATTTCGCCGAAGGACTCTGATGTAGCCACAAACACTCCAGCGACTAGAACCAGTGCGCCAAGCGAGGCAACCAACAAGAACGAGATCTTCTGAAGCTGATTTGGCTCGGCCTTTGAGCGCATTGCCTTTATCGCTTCAATAGAAGCCAGGATTAGTGGAAGACCCAAGAAGATGAGTAGGAACGCAACGTGGAAGGCAAGTTGCCAGCCCACTGAGCCGAGAACCCCGGTGTTGTAAATCGGGTTAGCGCTCGGCGCATCTGGCTCGGTATTAGTTTTTAGGCCGTTCGAAATGATGCCACCGGCAGATGCATCGTACGAACCACCAAACAGACCGAGTCCGCGTTCGCCAGCAAACGCAAAACCCAATCCAAGCTTGGTGGCCAAAGTGGCTGCAACAATGGCAATCGAGTTGACGGCAAGGTTCAAGACTCGCTTGCCGTCGCCCTTGAGGGCTAAGAACGATGCATAAACCACAAATGGTGGTGCCAAAAAGAGCGCGTGAGGCTTCACTAGAGCCAGAAGTCCCAAGCCAACGCCGATCAAGACCCAAGCCCACCAAGATGAGATGCTGCTCAGTCTGAACAATGCATAGAGCAAAGCAGCAGCACCTGCGAAGAACATCATCTCTGGTGTGAAGTATGAGGTGTAGGTGCTAATCGGGCCAAGCATCGCCAAAACAGCAATCCAGAACGAGGCAGCAGGTCGAGCGACCAGTCGAGCTGCCAAATAAACAAAAGCAACCAAAATCCCTAAGAACACGAGGTTCAGCCCTTTGGCGCAGAAATAGAAGCCATAACCGCAGCTATTTGTTGATTCGAAGAGGAGTGCAAACAAATAGTTCGGCACCGAAATGTCTGCCAGGTCGGTCAGGCGAGCATTACGAGAGTAGATGAGCTCGTCACCCATGATCTTTGGCAAGACTTCCCAGACTCGACCGGCCACTATAAAGAAGAGCACTGTGAAAGCCGGCACAACCCAGGCGAAGGTCTGCCAAAACTTCTTTGGGTTTTCTTTGATCAGTTTCCAGTTGACAGGTGCGTTCTCAGCAATTGCCACGGGCTAGTCCCTTTCGAGCTCGAACCCATGACGGGCTCGCTTTGGTGTTGATGAAATGTCATAAGACAAGAAGGCAAGAATCAATTGGAATCCAAGAATCAAAGGCACTGCCGAAAGCATGACGGTTCCGGCAGATGCCGCAGCGGCGCCAGCGGTCGACTGGGCTAGTCGTACGAAACCAGTTATGAGACCAAACAGCACCATAAGAAGGCCGAGGGGTAATTCAAATGATGCGATGTTTAGTTCTCGCAAGTAGTACTGATAGAAAATTCGCTTTAGATAGTTAGCAAAGTGTCTGCGAGGGAACTCCCAGACCACCTTGCTGATCTTGAGATTGCTCTTCTCATCGCCGTAGGTTGCTGCGATGGGCACATCCCAAACCACTGCGCGCATAACTGCAAGGCGGTAGAGCATGTCTGATTCGAAGAAGAAGCGCTTGTTTACTTTGGCCATCGGCAGCTGGCTCAAAATTCCACGGTGAATCGCTGTGTAGCCATTGGTTGGGTCGGTGATGTTCCAATAGCCACTCGACATCTTTGACATGAGCGAAAGCACTGCGTTGCCAAAGATTCGAATCTTTGGCATCTGCTCAAGGCTCTCGAGGGTGTCAAAACGGTTGCCCTTGGAGTAGTCGGCTTTACCAGAAACAATCGGGGCAATAATCTGTGGCAACAGTGATGGGTCCATCTGGCCATCGCCGTCAATCTTCACAACAACATCGATGCCGTCTTCTAAGGACTTGGAGTATCCAGTGAGAACAGCTCCGCCGACACCCTGGTTATTTTCGTGCTTCAAAACTGTCACGCGTTTGTCTTTATTTTGCTTTAGAACCAAATCACCAGAGCCGTCTGGGCAAGCATCATCGACAACATAGATTTTGCTAACCTCGGGGCCAATGCTGGCGATGACATCAAGGATGTGTCGAGTCACTTTGTAACTCGGAATCACCACTCCAATTTTCATGCGGTTTGCCCCATCTAAAACGTCAAAATCCCTAAGAGCATTCTCGCACAGGCTAGATTGTTGGCATGGCTTCTCTAAACCTTCTTTTCGTTCACGAGATTGAATATGAAACAAAGGTCGTTTATGAAGTTCACGAGTTTCCTGAGCAGCTTATAGCTCGAGGCCATAGGGTAACTTTTATCGATTTTCCCGAAACACGTACAAAGCCAAATTTTTCAAGGACAAACCGCGACCGAGATGTCAGTGGGAGAGTGGTCAAGGACGTGAAAATCCGCCTTCTTAGTCCTGTTGTTCTAGGCATCCATCTCGTTGATCGTCTATTGGCAACTCTCACGTTCATCCCGCTGTTAGCTGGGCTCTTGAGGGTTCAAAAGTTTGACGCCATCGTCCTATACGCGGTGCCTACATACGGGTGGCAGACAATCATCCTTGCGAGGATGTTCAATGTTCCTGTGCTTTATCGAGCTCTCGATGTGTCTCACAAAATACGTGAGTCAATATTCGAGAAGCCGATTGAGGTAGCCGAGAAGTTCATCTATCGGCGCGCCAACCGGCTTTCGGCAAACAACCCAGCCATGGCTCGATACTGCATCGAATCCGGGGGGCGGACATTGCCATCAGAGGTGAACCTCCCCCCTCTAGACGCAAGACACTTCAAGGCGGCTAAAATTTCGTCATCGATTTCACGCGCATCATTCGGCGTTCAACCGTCAGACAAGGTGCTCATGTACATGGGCAGCTTCTTCTATTTCTCGGGCTTGGTCGAGGTGATTCGCTCATTCCACAAACTGAACCTCGCAGATCAGAACTTCAAACTGATCTTGGTTGGCGGTGGCGAACAGGACAACGAGTTGCGAACTCTGGTTCGCGACTTGCAGCTTGAAAACTCAGTCACTTTTACGGGCTTCGTAGACTACAAAGTGCTCGGTGAATATCTTTCATTGGCAGACATTTTCATCAACCCAATGAAACCTGACTTGGTTTCCAACACAGCCTTCCCGCACAAAGTGCTGCAATACATGGCGAGTGGTCGACCAGTCGTTTCAACCAAGCTCAGTGGTCTTTATGAGACCTTCGGAGACGCTTCGGGTATCGTTTGGGTCCATGAACCAACCCAAGTGGCCGTTGCCGCTGTTGCTCTTGCCGAGGATAAGTCGGCGATGCTGCAAAATGTTGCCGCCCAAACTCACACAGTTGCGCAGGTGTTAGACATGAACAAGTGCATTGACTCATTCACGGCAACAGTTTTGCGCACCGTCGGAGGGAGCTAGCGTGAAAGTTCTGATCCTCGGCGCAACAGGTATGCTCGGCGATGCCGTGACCAAAGTGTTTAGCGAGTTCTCTGGGCAGGTCATTTGCACTTCACGGGCCCAGCTAACTGGTCTCGACCACACAATTGAAAACCGCGTTTTTGATGCTGACAAAGATGATTTAGAGCGCGTCGCAGGTGATTTGTTTTCTGGCGATTACGTCGTCAACTGCATCGGGATAATCAAGACCGAAATTGACGAAAACTCACCAGCCTCGTGCGACCGAGCTCGCAGGATAAACGCTGAGTTTCCAGCGAAGCTTGCAGAGTTTGCGGCGTCGCGTGGTGTGAAGGTCATTCAGATTGCCACAGATTGTGTTTTCTCGGGCAAAGACGGTCACTACTCCGAAACTTCTGAGCACGATCCTGCGGATGTTTATGGCAAGACAAAAAGCCTTGGAGAGATTGTGAGCGCTTCGATGATGCACTTACGTGTCTCAATTATTGGCCCTGAGAAGCGCGGTTTTTCGTCCCTATACGACTGGGTTGCGCGTCAGCCTCAAGACTCCAAAATCACGGGCTATACGAACCACTACTGGAACGGCATCCCCGCAAAGCACTTTGGAAGACTGGCTAAGGCAATAATTGAAAACAATCTTTTCGAAGCCGGGGTCCATCATGTGCTGCCAGCAGATGAGGTGACAAAGGCCGACTTGGTGCGGCTTATTGCCGAGCACTCAGGACGAAGCGACATCTCCGTCAGCGACGCACCAGCAGCAGAAGGTGTGGACAGAACTTTGTCCACGAATACCCCAGATTTCAGCGCAGCATTGTGGACAGCAGCCGGCTACCCCACCCCGCCTTCAATTGCTCGACTCGTGCGAGAAATCTAGGCTTTCAGGGCTAAAATTAGGTCAACTCTTAGGGACGGCTTTCATAGTGACTAATCGCAAGATTCAAGGTTCGACAGTTACAATCACCGGTGGCACCGGCTCGTTCGGTTCAACTATGGCGCGACACCTCTTAGTTAATGGCGTCGGCGAATTGCGCATCTTCAGTCGTGATGAGGCCAAGCAAGACGCAATGCGTCACATGCTCGGTGATGAAAGAGTTCGTTTTTACATCGGTGACGTTCGCGATGCCCTCAGCGTCAAGTCTGCAGTCAAAGGTTCAGACCTTGTTTTCCACGCTGCTGCCCTAAAACAGGTGCCTTCTGCTGAATTCTTTCCTCTCGAAGCGGTTGCTACAAACATTCAAGGGAGTGCGAATGTGTTGCGAGCTTCCATCGATTCAGGCGTTAAGAGCGCCGTCTTTCTGAGCACCGACAAGGCCGTCTATCCAATCAATGCGATGGGTATGTCTAAGGCTCTGATGGAAAAGACCGTCCTGTCATTTGCTCGTAATGGGCAGTCGGATGACACCAAGATTGCGGTCACTCGATATGGCAACGTTATGGCTTCTAGAGGTTCTGTCATTCCCCTCTTCATCAGCCAGATCAAGGCAGGCAAACCAATCACCGTTACCGAACCTCAAATGACGCGCTTTCTGATGAGCCTCACAGAGTCCGTTGACTTGGTCCAACATGCATTCGAAAATGCCGACAACGGCGACCTGTTTGTCCGCAAGGCGCCGGCGTCAACGGTCGCAGACCTAATCACCGCTATCTGCGAGTTGTTCGATGCCCGTGGGCACGAGGTGCAAACCATCGGCGTCCGTCACGGTGAAAAGCTTTATGAATCGCTGTTGAGCAGCGAAGAGCGCGCAAACGCCATCGACCAGGGTGGCTACTTCAAGGTGCCTCTCGACACCCGCAGTCTCGATTACTCCCTCTATTTCGAAGAGGGTGAGAGCCGCTCAACTGAATTGGAGGCTTACACCTCGCACAACACGACTCGCCTTGATGTAGAAGGCGTAAAGGAGCTTCTCTTCAAGCTCCCAGAAATTCAGGCGGCCCTCTAATGAAGCCAACTATCGTCACCATCGTCGGCACAAGACCAGAGATCATTCGCCTATCTAGGGTGATTTCAAAACTCGACGAATCGGTAAACCACATCCTCGTCCATACGGGCCAAAACTATGACCCAAAGCTAAACGAGATTTTCTTCAGTGAACTGAACGTTCGAACCCCTGACTACTTTTTGAATGCAGATGCATCGAGCCTCGGGTCAGTGATGGGTGACATACTCAAGAAAATTGAGGATGTTTTTCTCAGTCAGCGACCTGACGGGGTTGTAATTCTCGGGGACACGAATAGCGCGATCGCAGCCGTAATGGCTAAGCGGATGCACATTCCCGTCTATCACATGGAAGCCGGCAACCGTTCTTTTGACGAAAACGTTCCAGAGGAAACCAATCGCCGCATGGTTGACCATGTTTCTGACTTCAATCTCGCGTACACAGAACACGCACGCCGAAACCTACTTGCCGAAGGTTTACACCCACGAAGAGTCGTGGTCACGGGGTCACCAATGCGTGAGATTCTTGAACACTACCTGCCAGCCATCGAGACTAGCGATATCTTGTCAAGATTGGAACTCGCAAGAGGCGGGTACTTCCTAGTTTCAGCGCACCGACAGGAGAACGTGGACAGCCCTACGCGTCTGGCCACACTCCTTGAAACGCTGAAGGCGTTGCACTCGGAATGGAACGTTCCGGTCTTAGTCTCGACCCACCCTCGAACTCGCAAGCAACTAGAAAACCTCCAGGATTATGGCGATACCCTTGGGTTGATCTTCCACGAACCGTTCGGATTCCTTGACTACAACAAACTTCAACTAAATGCGCTCGCCGTCGTTTCCGACAGCGGAACCATCAGTGAAGAGGCCACCATTTTGGGGTTCCCAGCTGTCACGATTCGCGACTCGATGGAGCGCCCAGAGGCGCTAGAGATTGGGGGGCTCGTAATGACTGGCCTTGCCAAGGAAAATGTCATCCTGGGTCTTCGAGAGGTCATTTCAAACCCACCTGCGGCAGACCGTTCGCTACCAGAAGGCTACGAAGTGTCGAACGTCTCCGAACGCGTGGTTCGATATATTCTTTCAACCGTCAGTCGTCACCACGAATGGGCCGGCATTCGGATAAGAAACTAACCTGCAATGCACAAAAGGAAAACCATTGTCATTGTAGGCATGCTGAATAGTGTCCACCTAGCCAGATGGGTCACGCAGTTCGCTGCTGAACCGATAGATTTCGTCTTGGTTCCTTCGACTCCAACCAGATCAATACATCCATTGATCCTCCGCGCTAGAGATGCCCAAGTAACCAACGGGGCTAGCTTCGAAGTGACGACAACATTCTTGCTCCATTCGAAGGCGATGTGGGTTCTTGACAAGGTTTTAAGTACGGGAATACGTGGTCGAAACTTGGCCCGCATTCTTTCTTCTGTGGAAGCAAATTTTGTGCACATCTTGGAGTTCCAACATGCAGGTTATCTCTATTTGGACTCAATTAAGCGATACTCAAAGTCACCTGCCGAAGTGATTGTTACCAATTACGGCAGCGACATTTACTGGTTTAGGCAGTATCCACGTGATTTAGAAAAGATCAAAGACTTACTGGGCGTAGCCGACCGCTATTCGGCAGAGTGCCAGCGCGACGTGGAACTTGCTCTCGGATATGGCTTTAAGGGAAGAGTTCTCCCGGTTATCCCAAATGCCGGTGGTTTCTCCGCTAGCGAACTTTCAACCTCCGCTGATGAGGCAAGACTCCGGAACAAGATAATGATCAAGGGCTATGACGGCTGGGTTGGAAGAGCACGCCTGGCCCTAAATGCTGTGGAGCGCCTTCAAGACGAACTTAAGGACTATGAAATCGTCGTCTATTCGGCTGACCGCTCTACGGTGAGGCGTGTAAAGCAGTTGAAAAAGCGCACGAAGTTGCGAATCTCTCTCTACCGAAAGAATTCGCTCACGCATGACCAAATGCTGGACCACTTTAGGTCATCCAAACTTTATCTGGGCATTTCCCTATCTGACGGAATTAGCACATCGCTTCTGGAAGCGTTGGTAGCTGGGTGCGTACCTATTCAAACCTTCACAGCCTGCACTGACGGGTGGTTTACCGATGGAGAAGAAGGCGTTGTGCTTCAAGACTTTGAGGTAGACAGCGTTGTGAAGGCCATAAGGTCTGGTATTCAAATTGCCGACAATTTCAACAAAGAGAAGCAAGCCGGTCTAAACTCGCGATTGCGTGCCAAGCTCTTGGATGAGGGTATCTTTGACCTTGCGAAAACCTATTATGCGGACTAAGGAATTGCAACAATGAGACTGGCATGGCAATCCTTCAGGTTCCTAACGAGACTTCAAAAGTTAGAGCTTGTTAGCTATCTGACCTTGAAGGTCGGAACTGCCGCGTTCGACATAATCGGATTGGTGCTGCTAAGCACCTCCATGAGTCTTTTGGCGTCGACCCCTGTCGGAAAGTCGCCTGTTGTTGCGGCGATACTAGACTGGTGCGCAGCTTTTGGTTTCGGCAACACGTACGCGGTCTTTGCGTTGGTTGCCACCATTTTCTTTTTACTCAAGTCACTCGCAGCCATTTGGCTGAATAACAGAATTGCAATCTTCGGGGCAACCGTCGAGTCGCAGCAGGCTACGAAGTTGTTCGGTTCGCTTTCAACCACCGATTTCGAAGGTGACGCAAAGGAAACGCAAACTAGTTACCAGTTTGCAATCGGCCGGTCAACCCATGTCCTTTTTGCTCAGGTACCCGTTGTGCTGGGCACAATAATCGGTGAAATCTCGCTTGCCCTGGCCATTGCCGTTTACCTTGCCACGGTAAATCCGGGCTTGTTAGCAGTCGCTCTCGTGTTCCTAGGCTTGGTCGGCTACCTCAACTTTTCGTTGGTTAGTCGAGGCGTCGTTCGGAATAATCAGCTTTCGATTGAGGCAGGGTTAGAGACACAGCAACTCGTATTGGACCTGATTGCAAACTCTCGACAAATTCGCGCCCAGAAAAAGACTTCGAGTTTTGTGAATCGTTTCGAAGGCGTCCGACAGGCTCAAGCCCTAGCTATGTCAAAAGTCGTTGCCCTGGGTTACATGTCTCGGTACATCACGGAAATAGCCGTTATCGTCGGCGTTGCCTTGTTCCTCGCACAGCGCACGTTCTTTGGAGCCAGCGATGTCTCCGCTGCCACACTTACGGTTTTTCTTGCTGCCGCTTTCCGGGTCATCGCCTCAATGATCCCAATCCAGACTGCTTTCGCCACTCTCTCAATCATCAATCACGAAGGCAATCTCGCATTAACGATGCTTGGCTCTGGACCTAAGGTTGATTCAAGCTCTGCTGCTACTTCTAGTTCTTTGCAACCGCACATCGAGTTGAGGGATGTTTCATACAAGTATCCAAATGCATCAGACCTCGTCATTCAGGGCATGAATCTTGACATAGCTTTTGGGTCATTTGTCGTTGTCAAAGGACCATCCGGCGCTGGAAAGTCGACGCTTGTCGATTTGATGGTCGGATTGAAGTCTCCAAGTACCGGCACTATTCGCGTCCTGGAGCCTAAGTCAGGCGCTGAGCTCGGTTGGGCTGACATTGGTCTGGGTTACGTTCCTCAAAAGCCAAACTTGATTGAAGGGACTCTCCTGCAGAACGTGTCTTTGGACTATGCAGAGCAAGGCGACTCAAGAGACAGGGCGCTTAGGGTGCTTGAGAAGGCGCAGCTCAGCGAATGGCTAAGCGCACTTCCCATGGGGTTGGACGAGAAATTTGGCATTAGTGCAACGAATCTCTCTGGAGGCCAACTGCAGAGACTCGGGATCGCGAGGGCGCTCTTTGACGAGCCAGTCGTTTTGGTTCTCGATGAGGGCACCAACTCCCTTGATCCCGAGACGGAACTTCAAATCCGAAAAATTCTAGAAGAATTGAAGTCTCAAATCACGATTATCGTCATCTCTCACAATGATGTCTTCGATTCGCTGGCAACTTTGAAGGTAAATCTAGAAAAGGTAACCAGAGTAACTATCGAAGGTAGGCCCTTAGGGCTTCGTTAGCCCAAGCTTTGCCGCCCGATCGGGCCATCAATTCGCTGGATTCCAAGGCGTCGATGGTGGTCTCAGGATTGATGATGGCTCGCACGTAATCGGTGTTGTATCTTTGCCCAAAAACATTGAACAAGATGTTTAGAACTCCCCCAATGTAAATTGCTTTCTTACCCATGGCTGCAATTTCTACACCAAGTGGTCCGGCGTAACTTCCACAACTGAGGAATCCAATATCGAAATCTAGCTTTCGGATGTCAAGCTTCATGAGCTCCATCTCATCAATCCAATTTGAAGTTCTGCTGCTGACAGAAGCACTACGGACATCCCTTGGGTTGTTATAGGTGACAGGAGTGTCGTAGGTGATGAGCTGAAAATCAGGATACTTGAACTCTCGAAACAGTTCATTGCGTCGTGAGTACTGATGCTCAATCGTGTTTGAAAACGGACTGATCACTAACACCTTCTTCCCCGTCATCCAAGTGTGCAGTGTATTGAAAAGTGGATAAATAGCCTCAATGAACTCGTAACTTAGGTGGTCTTTGCCTCGAACCGCCAGGTCCGCGTAGTCAGTCGAAAAGCCGCGCGGCGAACCTTCAGCGTTGAAGTGGTCGATCAGAGGCTTCCCTCCGTAGGTGAAGCCATCTGCCTTCGCATACGATTCGTCAAGAATCGATACGTACTGTTGAAAAGACTGTTCGAAAGTCTTTGAATTCAGGTCGAAGAAGCCATTCAAATTTCGCACTCGCGAGCGATCCGAACGAATCCTGGATTCAAGTTTTCCCAGCACGCTGCTCAAAGCGACCGACTTTATCGAGCTTCTTTGACGTGCAACAGTGTCGAAATCCGAACCGCCAATGCGATGCCAAAACCAGCCGCCTGATTGTGTAAGTCTTTTACTAAAGACTTCGGCTGCTAGAAGTGAATAAATTTCTTTGCTGCCGACATGCACACCCTGCTCAACCATAAGCACATCCTACTTGGCGCATTCTATCCTTCGCCTATCGTCGTCAGAGTTGTCGATTAGGTCGGCACTGGCTATCCGAGTATCTAAGGCACAGTCACTTCACAAGTAGCGGGGAAAGTCGAGCGTCAACTCAAACACCCACTTTAGGATTGGAAAATGGAAATAATCAGCGAAAAACCCCGGGTAGCAATATTGGGGGGTGGGTGGTATGGGTGCCATCTAGTGAAAATGCTCAACGATTCTGGTTATCTTGTCAAAGGATACGAGCGTGACAGTTCGCTGCTAAATGGCGCGGCGTCGAACAACCAACTTCGATTACATCAAGGTCTTCACTATCTCCGCTCAGGGGTCACTCGACTACAAGCACTCCAGGGATTCTCTGAGTTCATGGCGATGTATCCAACCATGAGCGAACGTGTAGATCAGAACCTCTACGCAGTCCCAAAGCTAGAAAGCGACTTGGACTCTGTAACTATCGAACTAATCTTGGCGGGTTCGAAGATACCTTTCTCTCGATTAGAGAGCGAAAATTTCCCAGAGATTCTAGGCATCGAGGCGCTATACCAATGCGACGAGCGACTCATCAACGTGCCTGCAGCGAGAGAGTACTTTTCGGCTGCTATTGGTCACTTGTACTCCTTCAATCAAACAATTGACTACGAGCGAATCAGTCGAATGCTTACGGCCGGAGAATTTGATTTCGTTGTCGACGCAACCTACTTTGCCATTTCTGACTTCACACCTAGGTCCACCCATGAGGTAACTTTCATGGCTGAATTTGACTCGATCGGAAACAATCACAAGGGCGGGCTAACCCTTATCGATGGGAAGTTGTGGTCGATTTATCCGACAAACTCCCCTAACGTCTTTTCGCTAAGCCACGTAAAGCACAGCATCATGGGTCAATTCGATAGCCAGCAAGAGGCGGAATTCGCTTGCGCTGAATTTCGCTCCAGCCGCGCATACCAACCGAACCTAGAGGCGATGCGTGAACATGTTCTGAAGTATCTACCTAGCCTGAGAGATGACCTGAAGAGTTTGAGGCTCAGGTTTCTTTCAAGGAAATTAAAGCCTTTCGGCAATTCTGCAAATCGTGAAGCAACTGCAGTTGAGGTGGAACCTGGTCTCATCCTGGTGCAACCAGGTAAAGTCGATGCAATTTTCACAGCAGGCCGGGAAGTCATGGAAATCATAGAACAGGCGGGTGGCAGCCGATGACTAAGAGACTGCTGATAGGCAATACGGGTTTCGTCGGCAATTCGCTGGCAAGCCACTTGAAATTTAGTCATTTTGCGAATTCTGCCAGCCCTATCTCTCGAGAGTCTTTCGATGAGGTTTATTGCGCTGCTCCTAGTGCAGTTAAGTGGAAGGCAAATAGAGAGCCGGAGCAGGACCTTTTTCACATCAAACAACTAGAATCGCGTCTGAAGTCAATCGAAGCACGCCGCTTCTACTTGTTTAGCACGGTCGATGTCTATGAAGATCCGTCTATGGCGAATGAGGAGTCGGGGATTGTTTCCCCCGGCACCACCAACAGCTACGGACTGCACAGATCGTATTTAGAGAAAGCTGTGCTTGAACTATTTCCCGAAAGTTTGATCATGAGGCTGAGTGGCCTTGTCGGCGTTGGGTTGAAAAAGAATCCCATCTTTGACCTCGGTGCCCGAAACAATCTCGAGCTGTTGAATGGCGATTCCCAAATGCAGTTCCTTCCACTCGCGAACTGCTGGGAGTGGTTAGAAACCCCTCAAGCGATGGGCATGACAGGTGTTGTAAACCTAACTGCTGCTCCTGTGAAATTAGACGAAGTAGCAAGTCTGGCTGGAATCACGCTCTCTCATTCGGCTCCCAAAGTGACCTATGATATAAGCAGCGCCCGCCTCACCGAAACTCGTGGACCATATCTCGTATCCAAAGATGACTCCATGGCGGCAATCGAGGGTTACCTGCGTGCAAGGAATTAATCTTGGTCTCGCCCAAACCGGGTGGTCGGCAGATGATGATGCAACGCATCTGCTAGAGGCGAAAGCTAACTCTGTAGCTTTCTTCGATGCTGTTCCATCAAAGTACGAGGCGGGTGCTTTTAAGGCAGCAGTTACAGCATGGTCTGGAGTCGGAATTCATGTCCTAGCCACCCAAGGCTTTTTTTTCAACCAAAACGTCGCAGTTTGTGCATGTCGTGATCACTACAAAGACCTGCTGCGTGTTTTCACATCCGCAATAGGCGACGCAACCCTGGCAAATGCCCGGTACATGATTTTGGGTGCGCCATCTTCTCGGGCCGCCGCATGTGATGAAACAAATTTCGTCAGGGCAGTCGATAACCTCGGAGGGTTAGCTGCAGGCTTTGGGATATCCTTACTGATCGAAAATCTCCCATCTCCTTTCAGCGACCTTCCTCTGGCATCACTCGAGAAAATCGGCCGTATTCGAAGAGATTCTTCAGCAGCCCAGAATTTTGGCGTCTGCCTCGATATTGGGAACCTGGCCAGTTGTTTGTTGGGTCAAGAGAGCCTACTCGGTAATCCAGACCTAGAGGAGCTGGAGGCAATTAGCCATCTCCAAGTAAATCTCGATTTTCTTGAAATCAAGTCTCAACTCCAGTTGGAGGAGTTGTTGATGCTGCTGCCAAAGAGATTTCTCGAGCAAACACTCGGCTCGGTCTCTCTTGAATTCTCCCTTGGGAAAATTCAATGGAACCTACTCCACAGCTAACGCAGCTATTGCCTATCAATTAGCTTGAGCAGGAACCATCTCGGGAGACGGTACCAGACTCGGAGTGTCCATCTGAATCGGTTCGATGCTCTAAGTAGAGCAATCCGACCGAGCGACTCCTCATAATTTGATTCTTGGTTTGCGAGTTTCTCTCCGGTCTCTTTACCAGCGAACAGCGAGAGAATTTCATCAAGGGATTCAATAGCAGTCAAAGCGGTGTGCTCCATGGGTGCAGAGCTTGCTTTGATGGATGCAAATGCTCTGAGGATGGGCGTCTTTGACGACCAGTTCTGTGGAGTCACACCGCTTGCCGTCGAACTCATTGCTGAGTATCTGTAGCTGAATACTTGAGCATTATTTGCAATCAAATCTAGATATTGCCCCGAGCTCCCCAAAAAGTGATGAACTCGCCTCGAGTCGAGAATCCACCTCTTGCACGCGAGAGATTTCACATAATCGTTGCCTGAAAACTTTCCAATCAAGACCTGAGCCCCAAGGGAATGAAGAGCACGCTGAAGGATTTTCGGGACTTGGGTCTGAGAAAGCAATTTCAGCCGGATTCTCTGGCCAGTCAAACGCGCAAGCATGGCAAACGAAGCAAATCTCACAATCTGCCACTTGGTGGGATTCAGCAGCCCTAGATCAAACTCGGATTTCGAAAAATCTTGGCGAGCGTCTATGGATGAGAAGATGGGAAAGCTTTCCGAGCTTGGAAATCCGACTTGCTTGAGAAGGTGACTTGCTAGTCGTGTTTCAGCGGTGATTAGACCTCCGCTTGCCTCAATTTCGGCAGCGGAACCACAAAGTTCACGTAATGCAAGGGAGCCACCCTGAGACTGCAGAAGTTTCAATTGAACTAGCTCATGTGAACTCAAAAAGTTCACAAGCGTGCGAATTCCCAGGCGCGCAAGGGTATTGGCCGCTCCCAATGATTCGATGCATCCCTCGTACACCACGGCGATGATGTTTTCACGTGGAATGGCGTCAATGGACTTCAACGCCATTTCCGTGTCAATCTGCCACTCGTCGTTGGCCCCATAAGTTACTGCCCTAGTGCCAAGTCCGAATTCGTTGTTTTTGGAACTCCAAACGATGGGAGTCAAGTCAGACACCATGCATGCTTCAAGCCAAGCCTGATAAACCGTGTAGTAGTGCCCGTCCTCTGGGGTCGTGCTTGCCTTGGGCGATAGGAACAGAATGTGCGTGACGCTCATGGAATCACCGTCTTCTTGTATGAGTTGCAGCCTCGGCGATTAGTTTAACGGTGATTCTTGAGTCGAATAGTAGCTTTTGGCAAGACTAGGAGTCTGGTTCACGCGTAATGAGTTGGAGTTCAGTTTTCTTGGAACCAAACTTGACCTACGGAGCCCATCTTGAGTTCCGAGCCTCCGCGATTAGAAAGTTGCTTCGAGAGAGTAATAAATCCATCACCTTGGCGTTACCTACTGTGAGTGACAGAATAAAGGGTATGGATCAAATGGCCGAATGGAACGATGAGTCGTTAGACGACGTCGAGAACCCTGAGTTCCGCGCGCATGGAGCCGCGGTGCTGAAAGATTGGTCGGCTCAGGACTTTGCCAACATTTACACTCGATTTCGCCCTCACCTAGAGCGCCACGCTCGCAAGTTTCTGCGCAACCAAAGCCAGGTTGACGAAGTAGTGCAAGACGCATTCCTGTATTTGATGGTCACCCTTCCAGAGCTCGACTCCGAGATAGGCGTCCTTCGCTTCCTGAAGTGGAAGGTTCGCCTTCTGTGCCTCGACGTTATCCGCGCGTCTGGTCGTGCCTACATCAATAGCATCGATGATGTTGCCGAACCTGAAAGCAATGACCCTGAGGTTGGTGCTGATCTTGAGCAGGCAGAAGACGCTGCGATTGTTCGCCTAGCACTTAGCAAGCTGAATCCTCGCCACCGCGAAGTTTTGATTGCCTCGATGTATGAAGAGAAGTCAACGCGTGAGGTTGCTGCTCAAATCGGCCTCTCAGAGAACGCAACGCTGCAGCTCATCTTCCGCGCTCGTGCTGCTTTTAAGAAGGCTCTACTTGGTGGGGACGTAAATACGGAAGGTATGTCGGTTTCGGCAATCCTTTCTGTTGCTGCTCGTAAGGCTTCTGAAGAAGCCAAAAAGGTCGGCGCTCAGGCAATGGTCTTTGTGCTTTTCTTAGTTCTTGCAGTGGGTGCTTTCGTAAACATAGGTGGCCGCAGCCAAACCTCAACTTTGGCCGAGGATGACCGCAACCCGATCACCTCGACCCCCGATTCTTCAGCGAAGCCATCAGATGCTGGCGGCGCATTGCAAAAGCCTGCAGCGCCCGCGCCTAGCATTTCGACCCCGGCAGTTGCTTTTGTTCGCTCAACACCTGTGCCATCAGCTAGCCCCTACAGCGAAGCTGCCTTGAAGGCTATTTATACCGCAGACCCAACCGTGGCGGGTGCGGTGAAAGCAGCCTCGCTTTCAAGCGCGGTTGACGTTTATGACTTCTACGACTCAGTAGGTTCTCACGCGCGCATTGAAATTTCGCCGGCAGATCTTGAAGTGATCAAGCGAGCCTCGTTCGACTTCACGCTTGAAGGTGTTGTTTATACATCTATATTGTTGAACCAGAAAATCACAGATTTGATCAACTCTGATGGCTCAGAAACCATCGTTATTACCGGTGAAGTAGCATCTCCATTTGACTCAACCGGCAAGGTTTGGGGCACCTCGAGCCTTGTTGGCAGCCAGGTTTACCTTGAGATCCGCCTCTCGACCACCAAAGACTCTGTGATCGACACCAAGTTCGCTGTGTCAGCGCCGAAAAAATAGTTTAAATTTTTCGTAATTTAAGCCGTAATGACCGTAATGAAATCGGTATACGCCCGTTATTCTTAACATAAGCACTGTTCTATGCCTGCTTGGTTGGCTAAGAACGAGCGCTTAAAGCTGGGTTTTCATCCTGAAAACTCAGTAAACCAAGAAAGAAAGAGACTCAATGTCTAAGAACCTAACCCGTAAGGGCCTGGCGCTTGGTGCACTAGTAGCTTTGGGATCATCAGTTATCGCAGGTCCTGCGTACGCTATTGACCCAGTGTCACTTGAGCCGACCACCGGTACCACTTACACCACCATTCTTGGTGAGA
>JACCDN010046679.1_pt1 | contig 18379 bp, 18 predicted proteins | sample 7441691 | NCBI WGS metagenome assembly JACCDN01 (sample SAMN15323439, study PRJNA562643) | freshwater metagenome | isolation source: river surface water | place: USA:Blue River Watershed | collected 2017-08-16
AAAGGAGGAGGTAAGCAAAAAAGAGGAACTCGGACCGTGCTGATTCCAAAAAAAGCCCCGTTCGGGCTTTTTTTGGCTTTTTTTAGACTCTATCCCCTACCACTGTACGAATACTTTCTGATCCGTCTTCAGCGGAAGGGTCTGCTGGTATCTTGCATCTCCGAAGCGATTCGCGGATTCCGCTGGAAGGGCTGCGGTGAGCGGTGACGGGAAATGGGCGTCGACGACGACGCGGGCGGTGGTGCCGGGTTGTTTTTGGACGAGAAGTTCGTAGGAGCGGGAGCGGATGGCGTTGGCGACCTTAGGTGGGAGGCGATAGGTGAATTGGAGCTCGCCGGTCTTCCCGGGCTCGACAGAAAAGAAGGCGCCGAAGACGGTTTTGCCGAGTTCACTGGATGTATCGACCTGGCCAGGGATGAATCGGCCCTTGTTGCGGATCAGGTCGTTATCCATCGCTCCGACCGAAGAGATGAGCTCAGAACCTTCGGGGACGTAGATGCGGACGTAATCACGGTAATGAATGTAACGCCAGTCGGGCTTGGGGTTGGTGTTGCGGTAGCGAAGGGTCACGGTGGCGCGGACATCGTTGGGGTTGGTGGCATCAAGACCGTAGAGGATCTGCTTATCCATCACGCCATCGGTCTTCCAGGCGGCCAAATTACTGTCAACGACCCAGAGGTAATCAACGGGAGCGTCCTTCGTACGGCCGGACCAATCTCGTCGGTCAATCAAGCGTTGAAGGTTGGGGTCGGAGAGATAGACCAGGATATCTTTCTGCGCGAGAGAAATCGTCAGGATTTCCAGGAGCTCCGGCCATCGGCGCGCAGGGACCGTAATCAGCTTCTGGAAGAGCGCATTGCCGAGCTTCGCGACGACTTCCTTGCGTTGGGCGGGCGGGACCCCTTCCTGGTGCCATTTCATGTGGACATCGTATTGGAGCGCGTCATAGAAATTCTCGGCCGTAAAAGTCTGGTCCTCGATTTGGATGGGGCCGATGAGCCCCATAAGGCGGCGAAACAGGTCCGGCTGAAGTGCAATGATCCCATCGAACGTAGGGATGGGCGCTTGGGCCAAGGCACGTTGGTCGGCGTATTGCCGTAGGAGCGTCTCGGCGGTCTGGGGAAAATCCGGGGACCAGTTGGCGTCGCGGAAAAAGAGGGTCTTCTGTTCGAGCCATTTGGCGATCGGTGCAGGCGAGGGTTTGTTCCAGACCCCGGAAACCGGGAGGTCAATGGCGTAGACGTCCTGGAAGACCATGCGCTGGACGTCCCCCGAATCAACCGAGACCTCCCCCACCGTCCCGATGAATCCTCCCGTTCCACGCATTTCCTGATTGTTCTGCAGGATCACGAGATAGTTCTTGGGCTCAGGATAGCCGGAAAGGGGCAAAAATACTTCCGCAAGACGGACAACCTCATCGAATTGGGCTTGGATGGTTTGGAATTGCGCGATCCGGCTCTCCAGCTCTACACGCAAGGGACCGGCAAGACCATCACGCGGAACACTTTGCCAACGGCCGAGGGCGATACGCATCTGCTCTTGGGCGGCGCGCATGGCGGGCAGGGCCTGACTCACGCGGGCGAGGATCTGACGCTTCTCCTCGCGGGACAACTCACGGAACGAACGGTTCGGTGCCAAGGGGTTCTGCAGACCTTGGGTACCGATACCAACCTGGGCAAACGCGCCCTGGACAAGTTCAGCGACATCGAGCAGGTCTCGCGCCCCTTGCAGGGTCGAGCGCGCAGCCCCGACGCTCTCACGCAACGTGAACACGTACGACCGGACGACGGGCATGGAACGCCAAAACAGCATAGAATTGACCCCTCCTTCCACTTGCGTCAAGGACGCTTCGACTGCTCCAAGGCTCGCACGCGCCTCACCCAGCCGCTGCTCGAGAGCCGCGTCCTGGACCGTCTGGAGCTCGCGATACGCCGTCCGCAGCCCCGTTGCCGCCCGGACCCCGCCAATCACGAGCGGCAAAAAAAACAGGATCACGATGACGATCCCCGTAAAAATACCCCATCTGCGGCGCCGTTTACGGGTCGTCGCGTGGGCCTGGTGCGTGCTGAGGGAAGGAGCGTCGGACATGACTCCAGTCTACGGTTTCACGGAAAAACAAACAAGGTTATTGACAAAGGACCACGAAGCCGGTACCACGCAGGGGCGCAAAGCGCCCTGTTTTGCCGCCCTTTCCGAATGGATGGAGGGACCCATGGTGACTCTTCTGAGGCACGGGCTGTGGAGCCTGCTCTCGTTCGTCTTCGCGATGATGGTCACGGTCGGCATCTGCCTGCCGCTGCCCGCCTACGCCCAGACCGAAGTCGAGACACAGGTCGACACGCCGGCGATGCATTTTCGTGAGTACATGCTGAACAGCCTCGACCCCCTCCTCACCGAGGGAGCCCGTCGGGAGATCGCGAGCGGACGGCTTCGGCCCAGCCTCTCGACCTTCCGAAGACCGGCTCGTTACGGCCTGATCGCGGCAGCTGACACCCCCAACATCATCACTCCCGAGGAGATCCTCTGTCTCAATCGCGAAAACCACTCCCTGCAACTGGCCTGCCGTCGTGAAGACGGGAGCCGGCAGATGATCTTCCTGAGCGCCGGCGCCTGTCTGCGTCGCGTGCCGCTCACGGCCCTCGTGCCCCGAGGGTGCAGGCCGTACGTCTCGACCATCGAAGGACGCCCCGTGACGATCCGTCGCGCGCAGCGTCCCCAAGCCGACGTGGACCTCAACCTCGCCGCAGAAGGACCGGAAGCGGTCACGATGACGCCTCCCGGACCCACGGCACCCCCCTCACCTACGGAGCCACACACACAACGACCGATCGGAACGAGCGGACCGAGCGAAGCGGCGCACGTCGCCTCGGTGCATGATCCGCCCGCCACCCCATCTGCATCCGTGAACAGAGCGTTGGTAAAGGAGAACAAGCGACTACGCTCCCTCCTCGCCTTCACCGCCCTGCTCCTGGCCCTCGGCGTAGCCTACACGCTGCTCCAGAGCTGGAAGCAGTCGCGCACGAACGCCAAGGAGGAGGAGCGGGAGCAGGAGGAGCCGCCCCCCGACGTAACAATCGACGCGGCGGAAGCCGAAGCAGCTCGCGCTTCGCTGCTCCGCGAACGCGATGAGGCGCGGGCCCAAGCCGCCACGGTCCTCGAAAGGAAGGCCCGTGTCGATGAACATCTGGCGCAAGCGCTCACGAAGGCATCGTACGCGGAACAGGCTGGAACCAGGCAACAGCAGGAGATCGCCCGTCTCGAGAACGAGCTGCTCAGCATCAAGAGCATCGACGAGATGCTGCGTAGGCAGCTCACCGAGGCGGAAGCGGCACGGAAGGCCGCTGAAGACGAAGCAGGCACGAGCGAACGCGCCCGCTACGACCAGGCGACCGCGGCAGCAGCCGTCCAGGAACGACTCCTGGCCGAGAAGGCGGAACTCGTCCGTGAGAACACGCTTCTCAAGCGCCAGCTCACCGAACGGGATGCGCGTGACCGGGCCACCCGCGATGCGGCCGCCGCCAAAGAGAACCTGGCGGTGAACGTCCACAGCGACACGATCACCCCCTTCGCCCCAAGCCCGCAGGCGAACGGCACAACAAGCCAGGGTCTCCACCCCCTGATCACCGCGGCGGAGGAGACCCCCACGCAGCGCCTCGCCGATGCGGACCTGCTGGCCCTCAACGCCCGAACCCATGCCGAAGCGGACGCCGCAGAGGAACACCGCGCGAACAACGACGGGATGCTCGACTTCGGCGATCTCCACACTGACCTCCCCGTCGTACGCGCGTCATCGCACCCGACCCTCACCGACCCGAGCGAGGAGAAGACAAACATCCTGCACCGTGACGGACCGTTATCGGCATTCCGAGAGCCGACCAAGGTCCAACCAGCCTGCCTGGACCTCCGCCACCACGCCAACCCGCGCTCCGGCAAGGCGCTCACGACGAAGATGGAGAGGGCAGAACGGGACCCCCTCATCGCGATGACCCGTGCACCACTCGACGACGACCAGGCCACAGAGGCGCCTCCGCGGGACAGCCTACGCGAGCTCGGCGAACTGACCCGAACCTCCCACAGCGGCACCTGGTCGGTGAACGAGCTGAAGGACGAAGGCGAGAAGACCCCGCCCACTCCCCCACGCCAGGCGGCCAGCGGCGCCAACGAGAACGACAACAACTGACCCCTTCCCGATCCCACCGATCGGGATTTTTCTTATCGGATTTTCCCTAGGTATGGGACAGATTCGCCGGCTCCTGACCGAACGTCGGATCATGGGAAAAACTCGGCAGGAGCAGGAGACGGCCGCAAAGCCAGCCATACCCATCGAGCGCGGCAAGCCAAAGCGAGGCTGCATCCGGCGAGCGGGACAAGAGCCACAGATAAACGGCCGCCGTCCGCCAGGCCAACCAACGCGCCGCATGAATCAGGACCATCGCCGCCCGCTGGTCTAACGGATGCATGAACCCGCTTACGCGCCGTACCCATCCCGTCGCCATGAGCCGCATCGCCTCGACTTCGACTTGATCGAGGATGACGTTGACGCGGACGTAATCACGATATGTATCAGCATCCACAGAAAATGACTTGCCCAACAAGCAGGAGGCGCGCCAGGCGGCGAATCCAAGATCGCGTTGGATATGCGCATTGACCCCCGCGAGGGCGCACTGCAGCGGGCTATAGCCGGGCTTTAAGGCGACGAACCGCTTCGTAAACAGCGCCCGCCATGGCGCAGGACAAGCCGATCGTTCGCCCGCCAGCCAAAGCCATACGGCATCGAAATACATCTTCGAGAATTCCACGACCAGGCATTCGACCCAGGCCGGATCTTCAAAGAACTGCTCCCGGCAACGAATTTGGACCGCATCCGTCACCAAGCGATAGAGTTCGGTGAACCACCAGATCCCATCATTCCGACCAACGGTCTCCTGGACACGGCGCATCAATAACAGCGTCCCGTCGATAGAACGAAGGCGCGGGACCCGCACCGAAAGCTCTCCCGCCAGAATGAACGCCGCGGTCGTCGAGGACATGGGCCTATTGTACGGGAAAACGTCAGGAAGACGAATTCAGCGCTCGAAGAGGGCAAGACCTTCCCAAAACCGACGCTTTCTGTTCTTATACGTCCCATGTATCCCCTCCTCACCCTGAAACCCGGCAAGGAAATCCCCGTCCGGGCCGGCCATCCCTGGATTTTTTCGGAAGCGATCGCGAACGCGCCGAAGGATCTCGAGCCAGGAAGCCTGGTAGACGTGCGCGATTCCCATGGGGCAGGCGTTGGGATCGGAAGCTATCATCCAGGAACTTCCATCGCGGTACGGATCTATGAGAAAGCGTCCGTCGCCCTTGATGCGGGCTGGTTTGCCAAGCGACTGCAGTCCGTCAACGCCTGGAAACGCCCTCTTCTCCCCGCCGAAACCACGGGATTCCGCCTAGCCCATGCGGAAAGCGACGGCCTGCCGGGCTTCATCGTTGACCTGTACGGGGATGTTGCGGTGCTCCAGATCCATACAGCCGGAGCGGAGCGTCTACGGGAACCCTTCTTAGAAGGCCTCACCCAAGCCCTACACCCGCGTGCGATCGTGGAACGGTCTGACGTCGGGGCACGCAAGCAGGAGGGTCTGCCCGTGCTTGAACCCGTGGTCCGCATCGGGACGATCAATGGACCGGTGGCATTTTTTGAGGCGAGCTTGCGCTTTGAGGCAGACGTTCTCCACGGCCAGAAGACAGGCTTTTTCCTTGACCAACGGCTGGCCCGGCTCGCGGTCGGACGCCTCGCCCGCGGCAAGAACGTCGTAAATTTATTCGGGTATTCGGGAGCCTTCTCCATCCACGCCCTGGCTGGCGGCGCAAAACAGGTCACGACGGTCGACATTTCGCATGAGGCATTGGAATTAGCCGAGGCCCACGTCGCGTTGAACGCGCTAGACCCGGAACAGACACGCACCGAATTCTTACAGGCCGATGTCCTGAAACTCCTCGAAGATGACGAATGGCGACCGTCCGTCGACCTCCTCGTTTGCGATCCGCCCGCCTTCGCGAAAACGGAACGGCATCGTGAGGAAGCCCTGAAGGCGTATACGCGGGTGAATGAGCAGTGTCTCAAGCGGTTGCCGGTCGGCGGGATCCTGGTGACGAGTTCGTGTTCCGGCCGCGTCACGCCGGAGGATTTCCGCACGATGTTGCGGATCGCTTGTGGACGGGCGCGCCGGCGCGTGCGTGTGCTGCAATGGATCGGGCACGACGCGGACCATGCGGAATCGCTCACGTTTCCGGAGGGGCGGTACTTGAAGACGGCGATTTTGCTGATTGAGTCATAAGCGTGTTCATAGCGATAAACACCCTTCCCCGAACGGGAAAAACGGGTCGGTTGCATCAAGGGCATTCGCTTGTTAGGATAACGCCGCTTCACAAAGCGGCCATGCGGGTATCGTATAGTGGCTATTACTCCAGCCTTCCAAGTTGGAGAGGGGGGTTCGATTCCCCCTACCCGCTCCAACAAAATCCCCTCGACGCGTCGAGGGGATTTTGTTGGAGCGGACTAAGCGGAGCGGGGTGCGGGCGATGGATTTGCAGCATATAAAAAACCCGAGCATCGCTCGGGGGGAGATCTCGCATCAGGTCGCGGGTGAGTGACTGGACGAGGGGACGGGCTTGAGCCGGACCGTCTGCTGGCAGCGGCAGCGCACCTGAAGGGTGAAGCTGACACGCTGCGCACCAGGCACGAGCTGGAGCGCGGGCTCGTCGTTGCCGCCCCCGCCCGCGTCTGCGGCCTCCAAGGCCATGAGCCGCGCACCGCCGCCGTAGCCGCCACCCTCGTTCATGGGTTCGTCCGAGCCCCTGAGGGAGAAAACCTCGAGGTCCTCGAGGCTGACGCCGATGATGCGGGCGCGCTCGTCGAGCTGCCGCATGGCGTCGAGATAGGCCGCCTTGTAGAGGACTCCGCTCGTCGCGCGGGCGAGCTCCTCGCTGAGGCCGTAGGAGGCACGGATGTCGATCTCCTTGATGTCTGCGGTGTCCCGCATGAGCCAGTCGATGAACTTGGCGGCGTGCTCGGCAGGGACCCGAAGACGCGTGCTCCAGGTGAAGGCGTGCCCGTCGGGCTTGCTCTGCCCGCTCTTCTGGTCGTGGAGATACCTGGGCTGAGTCTTGGGCGCGGCGTCGTGGCGCTTGTTGCCCGTGAGGTCGAGGTTGAGCTCGGAGGCGATCTTCTGGATGGCGTCCTGGACCGTCTTGATGAGGTCCCTGCCCTTCTGGCGGACCCCCTCACGGTCATTGTGGTGGGTCGTGAAGCTGATCGCCATGTTGGCGATGTCGCGGTTCACGTCTTGGGAGGCGTGACCGACGGCGGAAATGAACGGGATTTCGGGCTGCATGGCTCTGCTCCTGGAGGCGTCTGAGATTGGAAAGGAAGAGCGGGGAGAAGCAAGAGCCGGGGGAACGTAGCAGAACACAGGCAAGCCGTCAAGACGTTAGGTGCCGCACCAGAAAAGAAAAATCCGTACCGAGAGGCCCATTCGCATGGGTTCGGTACGGAGGTGTTTTTGTTGATGGGTTCAGCCGCCGAACTTGGCCAGGAGTTCGCGCCGACGTTGCGTGAACGCCTTCTCGGCGGCAGCGATCCGGCCAAGCTCCGCAGCGATCCCGTCGAGCTCCCCGAGGGCGGCGTCGATCTCGCCGATCTCTCCATCCATGCGCTCGAGTTCCCGATCGTACGCCTCGACCTCCGCCTGACGACGCGCGTTCAGCGGACGCAGGCGCGCGTAGAGCTCTTCGATCTCGGCCTGGAGGGCCGGGTCGCAGGCGAAGGGCTCGGCCTGACGCGCAACCAGCTCTGCTCGCCGGGCCCGCAGAAACGCCTGCGGATCCGAAGCGGAGAACACCGTGGGCGCGGGCGAGGGAACCGATGCAGGAACCAGTCGCGATTCGTCGATCATGATGTGACCATCCTTCCTCGTTATAAGACGACAACCGTTTATACCAATATCCACCAATATTGTCAAGATTACCTAAACAAAAAAACGACCCGTTTAGAGAGAGGGTCGGGATGAAGAGGGGGCAGGCGAAGGGCCAGCCACCATCTCGATCTGTTGCTGGAGCACCCGGCCCGCCATCCGGATGGGCAGGACGGGACGGTCACTCAAGTCGGCCGCGATGTGACGAAGCGTGTCCAGATCCGTGGGCGAGCTGGTGGTCGCAGCCTGGAACGCCGCAGCGAAGCTGGTCTTCAGGGCCTCGACGGCGGCATGCAGGGAGGGGCTGGCGGGTCCATGGCCCTTGGCCGGATCAAGGATATTTCCGGTCAGCGTCTCGAAGAGGCGGGGCGAACACACGAGAGCGTCGACGAGATAGGACAGGCGCGAGAGCTCGCGTTCGGTGAGATCGTTCATTTTCATTCTCCCTTGGTTGGAAAGAGCGTCAGCGGCTGGCATCGAGCTCATCCGCACGCGTGCCCAGGCGCTGCCGCTCCTCTTGAGTGAGTCCACGCGGGGCCGCACCCGGACGGTCGATGACGAGCCCGCCGAAGTCGGTGCGGGCGAAGCCTGTGCTCAGACTGGCGGCGGCTTCACGACCCGTCTGCCATTCGAAGAGGTCCTCGATCCTGATCTCGTAGAGCGGGTGGTCCTGCTCCCGTGCCTTGGCCAGACGCTCGCGGCGCCGCGCCACTCCCCGCTTCACGGAAGCCGAGATGGCCCGCGCGAAGGGAGAAGCGGTCAGGAGCAGGTCCTCGTAGCCGATACCGGGGCACTTCTGGGCCAGGATCTCCAGGATGACGACAGGACTGACGGAGGCCTCGAAACGGAAGGCCTTGCCCTCATGGGCGTGGGAATCTTGTTCAGCGGGGATGGGCAGCCTCTTTTGTTGATGGGACGCGGGAGCATCTGGCCATAGGTCGGGGCGGGCGTCAAGGTGAAGGCTGCTAATGAGCTTATCCCTCACCATTTTTCGAAGGAAACGGGGATTCCTGATCCTTTTTAATAGGCATTATTCCGTTGAGAAAAGCTGATTATAAAATGGCTTATATTAGCCAAAATAATACGTACGTTAAAAATACCATCCATTTTGTTAAGACTTACTTGACAAACACGCGAAAAACGTGATATAATGGATTGTCCGGTCGAATCGGGAAATACCTCCCCCCTCTGGACAGAAGGCTGTAAAAACACAATGAGCTTGCCCACCGGCCGCACCGCTCTCCTCACCCTCCTCCCTGGCGGCGCCGCCACCGGCTCCGCGGCGAATCCGTCCGCGAAGCGCTCCCCCAACGACGCGGGCCTCGCCGCGGCCTACCTCCGCCTCTGGTACGGGGGCGACCTGCATCGCGGCGAGAGCGTCATCGGCCTCGAGCGCGCGTGCCGCGCCCTTGAGACGTGGCCCGACCACGACTGCATCGCCGACGAAGCCATCGAGGCACTCGTGAGCGAAGGCGTGGCCGTCTGGCGAACGACCGCCATGACCGGCGTCATCAGCCGCCGCCTCCACCTCACGTGGAACCCCGAGGAGGTGAAAGCCGCCCTCGCCGCCTAACCCGCGGTGCCCTGAGCCCCCGACCTAGCGATAGGTCGGGGGCTTCAACGATTTTAAGGGGGTTTTGATGGTTTCCTATTTGTATAATCCGCCCGATTTTCTTGACAAAACGCTCGTCTTTTGCTATCATAGGATACTTGTTTCCTCAGGAAACGAGCCTCTTTCCAACACGGAGAAAACGAACCATGACGGACCTGATCATCGCGGCGACCTTCGGCCTCAATCGGCGGCGCCTGGTGGCGCTGCGTTACGCGCTTCGCTTGGCGGAACGGCTGCAGGCACCCCCCGTGATCCTCATCGGCGACGACGAGGACCGGAGGAATGTCGAACGCGCCTTGGTAGCCCACGGGTTCGACCTGGACGCGCGCGAAGCGGCGGTCATGAGGCGTTCGGACCTCGCCAAGGCGAGCGGGCGCCGCGAGATCGTCTTCGTCAGCGGGGCGGAGACCTTGCGGGAGGCGCGTGAGGACGCGCCCCTGGACAGCCACATCCTGCTCGCGATCGAGGAGGACGGCGCCCGTCCGAGCGCGGACGAGCGCCTGCGGATCTGCCTGCCGTTCGGGAACCGCGAGGCGGCGGCTCACGCGGCCGTGTTCGCCATCCCCTTGGCGGCGCGGCTGGGAGCGACCGTGATCGCCTGCCACACGACCTACGGACAGAGACAGGGATCGGTCGGCGAAGGCGAGCTGACGCCCGATTCGCGCGTGATGCTGAACCGGATCAAGCGCCTGGCCGAAGCGTACGGCGTCAAGCTCATCGTCCACCTCGAGGCAGAAGCGACGAGCATCCACGCCTTCGCAAATGCCGTCGCGAACACCTACGGGTGCTTCCTGACGGTCGTCGCGCCCGGGGCCGCACTCCGCAACGGCAGCGCGGACCTGATCGCCGAAACGAGCAACCTCCCCGTCCTCACGGCTTCGACCGCCCGGACGACGGCGCTCATCGCGGCATTCCTGGCGCTGGACAGCAACAGCTCGGCAAACGACCAGCAGGCCTCCTCTGGCCATGCGAACCAAGCGGTCACGGCCTGGTACCTGAACCCCGTGACCGTCGAACTGATCGCCGCCGCGCACTACATCGTCAAAGCGGTGGTCGGCCTGGCGATCGGGCAGTACACCCACTCGCTCGTGATCGTGTCGGACGCGATGCACAAGGCCAGCGATGCGCTCCAAGGGATCCTGGTGGCGGCGAGCATGCGCTTCGCCGACCGCGCACGACGTGGGTTCCACTTCCAGATGCGTAGCCTAGAGACGGGAATGATGCTCTTCCTCGGTGGGCTCGTACTCAGCACGGCCACGCTGCTGACGGGCAAGGCCCTGGTCGGGCTCCTCGCCCAGTGGCCCAGCCTCGACCGCGTGCTCCGCTCCGTCATCTGGCTCCCCACCTACACGCCGAGCCACACCGAACCGGGGATGTTCCTCGGGAGCGCCAGTTTCATGGCGATCAGCATCCTCCTCTCGCTCATCGTGAGCCGCTACCAGATGTTCGTCGGCAAGCGGAGCAAGGAAGCGCTGCTCGTCGCGGATGGCGAGGAGACGAAGGCCGATTCGATCACCGAGCTCGGCGCCCTCCTCGGGATCATCGGCGCGCAGGGCTTTGGCTGGCAGTGGGCCGACGGCGTGAGTGCGCTCCTCGTGTCCGTGTTCGTCTTCCACGCGGGCTGGGAAATCTTCTGCAAGGGCCTCGACAGCTTCAACGGCAAGTCGCTGGGCGAGGACGTCGAAGAGCGGATCGCGCGGATCGCCCGCACGGTCGCGGGCGTCGAAGGGGTTGAGCGCGTCGTCACCAACACGCACGGGATCAGCCTGGCGCGCTGCTCGATCACGCTCACCACCCGCCTCACCACGACCCGACATGCGGGGCTGTCGGCCCGCCTGAAGCGTGAGATCGAAGCAGAGCTCCTGGGCCTCGAAGGCATCAAGAGCGCCCACCTCGACCTCGTGATCCGCGAACCGCAGGACCCGCCGACGCGCTTCGCCCTCGCCTGCCGGCACGACGCGACGACGAAGCGCTATCACGTCGTAGCCACACCGGCGGAAGTCACGCACGTTCTCATCTGCGACGAGACCGCGGCCGACACCGCCCGCAGCGAGATCACGCCGCACGTCCTCACGGGCGACCTCTGGACCTTTGCGCAGCGGAAGCGCATCCAGAGCATGCGCTTCCACACGGCGACGGGAGCCCTCCCCCAGGCCCCAGAGGATGCCGTCCCCGTCGGCTGGGCCCACTCCCACCGGGCGGAGGACTGCCTCGGCATCCCCCTCTGAGGACACGCCTCTTCACCCAATCGCGAACGTTCGCCGTTGGGTGGTTTTTTTGCGATCAAGATCGTTTTTTCAGACAAAAAAAGACCGGGCAGCCCACTCGCGTGGACCACCCGTTCAGGGAGAGCGCCTAGGCCCGGGCAACGACAGACGCCTCGGGCGACGGCGTAGAGACCGGGACGGGGAGATTGAGCTCCTTCCACACCGGACTCACCTCGCACATGACCATCCGCTCCAGTTGCGTGAGCGCAACCTCCGGATCTACCGAACCTCCGACCACGGATTGAGGGCGATGAGGATGACAAGCTCCTGGCAGCGCGTGGCCGCGAGCGCCATGAAGTCGGCGTGGCCTCCATGCATGAGGTCGAAGGACCCCGCGAAGACGCCCTTGGCGGGCTTGGGGTGCCGCAAGATGAAGAAGACGATGGGGGCCGCGATCATGACGATGACCAAGACAGCGATCGGGATGATGAACATGACGCACTCCGCTTGTGAAGCCGTTTTCGGACGTTTTTGGAGAAGAGCTTCCTGAGGACAGGATCGGACAGTGTAGCAGAATTACAAGGTTTTCTAAAGGCTTTTACGGAAATTCCTTGATCCGTCGCTCGATCCCGGAGAAAAACCCTTATGTAAGGGAAAAAATGGGCTTTTTTGGCTTTTCCTAGCGAAAATACCTTGACAAGACGGAGGGGTTATGCTAGAATGCGCTACCCCAAAACGTCGTGTTTTCGGGCGACAGGCACAAGGAGAGTGGTCATGGTCGGCTTCTTCACGCATCAGACGTTCGTCTCGATCGACACCATCTGGGCTGCGATCCGGGAGCTCCACGCCACGGTCAGGACCCAGCCCGTGCGCAAGCGCACGTACTGGGCCATCAACGCGACCGGGGGCGCGGCCGAGATCGCCTCGTCCCTGCTCGCCATCGGCGGCGCCTCGGGGATGTTCTTCCTCTCGGAGAACCCCTACCACCCGGCGGCCTCGTGGGCGCACACCGGCAGGCAGCACCACGACGACATCCCCGCCGTCTGCGAGGAGGCCGCCCTGCGGCTCTCGACAAGCATCGGCAAGATCGCGCGGGACCGGCTGCAAAGCTATGCCGCCGTCCCCAGCCACCAGCGCGACGAACGGACGGGCGAGGTCCTCCTCGACCCCAAGAACCTCCCCAAGATCGTGGCCCTCGGCGTGTCGGCCGCCACCCAGACGCGCGACAAGCGCCGCGGCGGCGACCGCACGCACTTCGCCGTGACGTATGACAACGGCCAGGCGTGCACGGTGGAGGTCTGGTTCAACCGTGACGGCTGGGAGGGCAAGCACGGCGCCGAGAGTGACGACGCGATGCGCGGGCTCCAGAACCTCGTTCTGACGGTGTTCGGCCTGAACCTCATCCTGGAGGCCATGGACCTCCCGCAGATCCCCATGTCCTTCGCGAAGCTGCCGGCCAACATCTACTGCCGACAGATGGTGTTCGCCCCTGACGGCGACACCTTCATCCTCGAACCGCGGCCGCACATGGCGCCGCTCGAGGAGCTCACCGAGGAGAGCCTCCGAAAGCTCCCCATCTTCCTCGAGAACGGCCAGCGTGACGGGACGGTGAGCGGAACCGAGGGGATGGTGGTCATCCCGTCGAGCTTGGACACCCTTACGGCGGCGCACCGCTTCATGGGGACCGTCATGCGGGCCGCGGCCCCCAAGCGCCCGATCTTTCACATCCTCAACCGGAAGCACCCGGAGAAGCTCGCGACGCTGTTGCCGCTCGACAAGACGCGGGCGCGCCTCCAGGCCTGCCGCGGCCACGTGAACGTGATCGTGCGCAACGAGGGCCCCTACTTCGCGGACATGGCCGAGGAGTACCCCAAGGCCTGGCTCGTGGTGGGCAACGACGTCTACCGCAAGCTCGTCGACCCGAACAACCCGCGCCGCGACCCGGACCTGGAGCGGATGTGGCGCGCGGGCGCGACGGTCATCGTTTTCGGCCGGGACGAGGAATACATGGACCGCAAGCTCATCCCCAAGGGCTACGACACCCTCTTCCGCGACGTGCGCGACCTCTTCGCCGACCACCCGGACCCGGCATGGCGCGAGAGCTTCACTGGCGAGATGCCGACGATGTCCTCCACCCTCCAGGGCCTCACCATGGGCGACCGCAAGCCCGCGGCCTGACCCCTCCCCCGATCAACCTCCTGTTGGTCGGGGATCTTCTTTTTTTACACAAAAAAAGATCCGCAGATACGGATCAGGCCGCCGACCGTTGAGCCTCGGGACGCAGCTGGGCCCAGGACACCATCTCCCGACGCGACAAGGCCCGGAGCACGGCCTCATGTCCATCGATGAGCGCGTTCCATTCCTCCGGATCGAGCAGGAACGTCTGGTCCGGACAGCGGGACAGGCAGATGAGCGGCCGTGATGCGGAACCGACGCGCTCGACCGACAGGGCCGACGTCCGATACAGCACCACGAACTCATCATGCGGATCGAATGCGGGCGCCCCGACGGACGGGCTGAGCAGCCGCTCAAGATCCTCGACCCAGAACGGAAAGAAGCCACGACGCGGACGACGCTGGTCCTCCAGAATCAGCGAGGGCCACGCCCAGACGAGACGAAGACCGGAAACGGGCCGCTCGGGCCCTTGCGTACCAGAGCTCACGGAACCCTCCTTCTCTCTTGGAACGACCGCTCAAGCGTACCTTCCAATGGCCGGCTGAGCAATACGCGCGACTTACCCACGCTGTGCCGCCGCGAGCGCCCGCGCGAACCGGACTTGATTTCCTCCGCGTTCGCGCGTGAACGCAGCCGCATAGCGCACCATCTCCTGATAGATCGTCGCATTCGCTTCCGCCTCACCCGAAAAACTCAGCACGAAGAGAGGCGCTTCCCCGAGCCATGCCGCCGCCTGGTCGACGTGCATGGGATTCTGCGCCTTGTTGAGGACGAACGCGTGCGGCGTCCCAAACCAGTCCAAGCCCGCGGCGATCTGCTTCGCCGTCTTCGTGGCGTGGACCGTCGGTTCGGTCACGATGTAGACGAGATCCATCCCGGCCGCGATGCCGCTGCCGACCATGTCCATGCCCGCGGTGGAATCAACGATGACGGCTTCTTTTTCCTCCAATACCAAACTCGGCAAGATCAGCTTGAGGCCGCTCGCCAAGACATGGCTGCACGCCTGGCCTAATTGCACCTCTTCGGTATGCGGACCGGCCGCCATCAGCCAAAAATGAGGCGCAATTTCTTTCGCGAGAAGGCGGAGGACGGGATCGTCTTCACGTAAACGGACCTGAATCCGCGGCTCTCGCGCCAAGCGAGCTAAGAGCTTTTCATCGGGAGCCATTCCCACCAAATCCTTCAATTCCTGACGATGCTCGCCCAAGTAGGGAAACGCCTCCGGCTCGCCGAGCACGTTAAAGAGCAGGTCCATGTTGTGGTCCGCATCGATGGCGAGGGTCGCGTACCCGTCTGCCTGCAACGCCCGCGTGAGCGCGGTCGCAACCGTAGACTTGCCGCTCCCCCCTTTGCCTAAGCAGCCGATGATCATACGAAAAAGATGAAGCGTGAACGAGTAGAGAAAAGGCCTCCGGGAGGAGGCATCAGGCCGAGGCGAACGCCTCCGTGGCGGGAACCCCGGACGCGAGCGGCTGCATCGCTTGGGTGATGGGGCCGGCCAGGCTCGTCATGAGCCCGAGCAGGCGGACATGGAGCTGGCGCGCCTGCGGACCGAACTCACAGGCGGGCGGCAGATCGCTCGCATTGGCGACGTGCCGAAACGGCATCCCCACCTCGTTGGCCCGTTGACGGGCTGCCTCGCGGGCCCGGATCAGGGGCGAGTCGAGGTATGCGGCGAGCGCCGTCACGGGCAGGAAGACCACCTCGCAGCAGTGCCCGGTCGTGAACACGAAGCCGAAGCGCGCGAGGACGGCATTCAGGCGGTAGACCGCCTGCGCGCTCATGAGGAAGCGCGGGACGCCCTCGTGCACGGCCTGGAGCAGGTCGGTCTGGTAGCGAGCGGTGACCGCACCGCGGGTGTCGTAGACGTAGGCCCCGAGCGGCAGCCGGACCCCGTCCGGAACGACGGCATCCGCCCTCCCCTTCAGCTGCCAGGCGCGGAAGGCCTCAACGATGAAGGCGAAGATGAACGCAGGGGGGCGGATGGACGCGGCGGGAAACGCCCCGCTCAGCGCGCGGACCAGCTCAGGCAGCCGGGAGGGACCATCCAAACCCACTTCCTCCGCGAGGGCAGCGAAATCCTGATCCGTCACCGGACGATCCCAGTTGGTATACCGAACATCACACATGGATGCACCTCCTTATGGCGCTCCCCTATTTAAATGCAACAGTGTTGCACTTGTCAAGGGGGACGATCTTCCCTAAGATCAGCCCATGAATCCGACATCGCTCCTGCGCGTGAACGGGCTTCGCGTCACGCCCGGTCGGCTGGCGCTGCTTCAGGCGCTTGCCCGCGCCCGGACCCCCCTGCGGGCCAGCGAACTCATCACCCGCTGTAAAACATCCCTGGATCGCGTCACGACGTATCGGACGCTCGAACAATTCGTCGAAAAACAACTCGTCCGCGCCATCCACGTCGAAGGCGCCACCCGCTACGAGCTTCGTGATGAACACGACCACCACCACGTCACCTGCCTCTCCTGCAAGAAAACCCAAGACGTCGAGGTGTGCGGCATGAACCATCTGACGGCGGCCATTGAACACGCGGCCGACCAGTTCGCCCAGATCACCGACCATACGTTTGAGATTTTTGGGGTGTGCAAGGGGTGCGCGAAGAAAAATATTGCCCGTTTGACGGATACCTAAACGTACGCCGCCTCATCCAGACGTGGGTCCGGCGTTTTTTGGATCGCTTTTTTGACGGCGCGCAGGTCGCGCAGGCAATTCATCGAGACGCCGATCTTCCGCATATAGCCTTCGATCTCTAAAAGGGAATCGATTCTTGTTCCCGAAGCATCGGCTGACCTTAACACGCCCAATTTCCGCTCTTCTTCCTCAAGCTCATAGGATCCCAGGATGGGTACCCCGGTTTCACGGCGAACGGCCCGCAGTGCCGTAAGCGCCCCGTATTCGGCATCGCGCTCGATGACAAAGATCGGCAAACGGAAGATGTCTTGCACCGTAACCGATCCAAAAACGATCGTCTCCGCGTCCGGAAGAGCTTTTCTCGCCTCAAGATAGGTTCGCCTCGTGGAGGCGACGAGATCCGCTAGCTCGCGCATCTCGTCATCCGACGCATCGTTTCCAAAAAGGGCTCTCCTCATTACGAGCTGAGTATCATGCCCATGCCAGACAGCCTTCGCGGCCTCAGCACGCTCGTTCGCGAAAAACCAGGCATCGTGAAATGGACGCAGGAGCTCAGCCACCTCCCTTCTGTCAAGAAAATGCTCGAGGATCTCAGAAAGGGCCTCACGTCCTCTCGGCCTCTGAACGAGATCCGTCCACTCAACCGGATTGGCATACCGATGGTCGTCGGTCGACCGATAGAATGGGAACAGCTTCGCGAACGCTTTCTTTTCCCACTGGTCGCCGTGACGCAATTCATGGACAAGCGTGTGCGCCGCATTTGGCCTTAACGGATTCGCGATCCGGACCTCTCCCGAATCATTCTCTTCCGTAAACGCATCCTCGGATGGACATGGCAGATAGTGGCCTTCAACATGGATCAGGCCTGGAGTGGCATAAACCCTTGCCCGCGAGCTATTGAACCGCTCGAGCAAATCATATTCACGCGTAACCTGGTCAGCCCCAGCGAACAAGATGACATGTCTCCGTATTTCCCGCCCCAGCATCCCCGAAAAATCGGCTTCAACCGGACCGAAATCCACGAACCCCGTCAGAGAACGTGCCGTTTGGGGACTTTCGAAAGAGTATGGAACACGGATGCATTCCCCAGGCATGACCCTTAGAATTTCCGGACGATCATCCATGTGATATCCGACCCCAAAACGAATGCCCCCTTCGGACTCGTCAAAACGGGGAACGATCGTGCAGTCACGGGGATACCCGTCACGGATGAAGAAGATCTCCTGGCCTCCATCTGCATCAACCTCCAATAACCTCGCTTGGATATCCGCCGCCGTGAGAGGCGATCGTCCATCGTCGAGAATGCGCTCTCCACCCACATGGGTAATCACGTCGCCGACACGCAGACCCGCCTTTTCCGCCGGCGTCCCCGGAAAGATAGCGCTAACGGTCAAGAAGTACCGTGACGGAATTGGTTCACGTACCTCCACCACCCCTTCAGGAAGCGTATGAACGGGCCACTCGCGGTCCTTACGCGCCTCTACCCACTCGGGACGCATGACGGATGGCACTGGCTTCATAAAAAGAAACGAGGATCGGAAAAAATAAGGTAATAGGCACAGGGTATCACATGACGAGGATTCCCTCCTCTCCATCCATCGTACCCGCCATCGCGGAATACACACCTCGAAAAACAAAACCCCCTCGCGTTCACGAGGGGCGTTTATGGTGCCGAAGGCCAGGATTGAACTGGCGACGCAAGGATTTTCAGTCCTTCGCTCTACCACTGAGCTACTTCGGCACGTGGGCAGCATTGTAAGGAAATGCTCATAAAATGGCAAGGGCAT
>JACCDN010318324.1_pt1 | contig 18374 bp, 14 predicted proteins | sample 7441691 | NCBI WGS metagenome assembly JACCDN01 (sample SAMN15323439, study PRJNA562643) | freshwater metagenome | isolation source: river surface water | place: USA:Blue River Watershed | collected 2017-08-16
CACCGCACACGCCCAGATGGCAGTGATCTTAAGTGGAAGCAAATCGGAGTTAACGAGATTACCGATTCTCGCGAACTTCCATTCTTTATCCAATGGTTAACCGCTGATCACCCGTCACAAGACGGAAAAGCAGTTGCTGCGATTGAGAAGTTTACGATCGCTGATACTGATCACCTAGCTGATTCTTGGTTCAAGTCAGAGATCCTTGGTGGATTAAACGGCGCGGATGTTGAGTTTGTTGATCCATCAGCGAATGAAGGTGAATATGGGATTGTTGCGGTGCACTTAACGACGCCGGCGGGGTCTGTAGTTCTCGACTAAGACCCCAGAATCTCTTTGACTCTTTTTGATATACCTTGTGAGTCAATCTCAAAGTGTTTTCTAAGGTATTTCTGAGAACCTAGTTCGTGATGAACTAGGTCTGGTAGTCCAAGAACTGTAAGGTCTTTCTTTAAGCCGTGTTGAGCAATTTGTTCAGAAACTATTGATCCTAGACCTCCTGAAATCGAGTGTTCTTCAACAACTAAAATCTTTTGGTGCTTTTCAATTAAAGAGATGTCAAGTTTAAATGGTTTCAAGATAGGGATCGAACACACCGAAATTTCAATCCCTTCCAAATTCAACATTTCGGCGGCCTCAATTGCCTCAATTGTTATAGCACCAGTAGTTATCAAGAGTAATTGATTTCCATTGGCTAATTCTGTCCAATTTGGAAAGTTCGTTAAGCCTTCTTCAAATATGTCTGGTTCCCCACTCTTTCCAAGTCGAAAATATTTTGGAGTTTTTATAGACAGCGAAGAGGATAAAGCTATTCGAGTTTCGATTGGGTCAGCAGGAGAGTAAATAGTCATACCAGGAAGTGCCTTCATCACACCAATGTCATCGATAGCATGATGCGAATATCCCAAAGTCCCATAACTCAAGCCAGCACCTATCGAGACAATCGAAACGTCTAATTCCTGGTAGCAAACATCATTTCTAATTTGTTCTAAACATCGAAATACGGGGAAATTTCCGATGGAGTAAACGAAAACTTGATATCCCGCACTAGCTAAGCCGGCGGCCATTCCCATCATGTTTTGTTCCGCCACGCCTGCATTTAAGAATTGTTTAGGAAATCTTTTTTCAAAATTTTCAATTACGCCATAACCAAGATCACCAACGATTAAGAATATCTTCTCATTTTTCTCTGCGAGAAGGGTTAATTCATCAACAAAAGCATTTCTCATAAGAATTTCTCAAGTTCATGCATTGCAAGAGATAATTCTTCTTCATTAGGCGACTTGTAATGCCAAGGCACAGAATTCTCCATGAAACTAACCCCATAACCTTTAATGGTATTCGCAATCGTCATCATTGGTTTATTCGATTTTCTAAATATGGCTTTATGCAGATCTTCATGTGAGTGTCCATCAATCACGACAACATCCCAATTAAATGCGAGCCACTTATCAGCTAATGGCTCTAATTGAACTGTTTCCTCCGTACTTTTTAGAGACTGCAAAAAGTTTCTGTCGATTATTGCGGAAACATTGTCTAAACCTAAGTGACTTGCGAGAAGCGCTGCCTCCCAGTTGCTTCCCTCATCACACTCTCCATCAGAGAGTAAAATAAAGGACTGACCTTCAATACCCAATCTCTTTTTTGCAATTGCCCGACCAACCGAAAAGGGCAATCCATGCCCAAGTGAGCCCGTTGAAAGATTAATTGCACTTACATGCGTGCTCGTAACGTGACCTCCAAGAAGTGCTCCATCGGTTGAATAAGATTCAAGAAGTTCAATCGGCATATATCCTGCATGTGCTAGCACCGCATAAGCGCCTGCTGCTGCATGTCCTTTTGAAATAATCAACTCTTCACCGAGTGCATTGTCCCGAGCCAGAGTTGTTCCGGTGGTAATTACTGAGAGTATGTCGATCATCGACAAAGATGATCCAATATGTGAGGCTTTGGAATTATGCGTCATTTGTAGCGCGGAAGTTCTGGCCGCTAAAGCAACCCTTTGGCTTTCCGATTTAATCAATTTAGTATGGCCTTACGAATACTCAGGCAAACTTTTTCGATTGCTGATTGACTTAGTAAAACTCCACTTGGAAGATTGATCCCTGTTGCTCCAATTCTCTTAGCATTTGGCTGCGTTGTGGCTTCATATTTCCAGATTGGATATTGGCTTATCGCAGGAAATACAGGTCGAGAATCAATCCCATCTTTCTTCAGACGATTGATTAATTCATCTCGAGAAATCAAAGAATCGTCATTCAAGGTAAAACTAGTCATCCAGCAAATTGAGCGTGTGTTTTGCGACTCTTTTTGAAAAGAAATTGTTCCAATATCTGACAGTTTCTCTGTGTACCAACGATTTATTCGGCGCTTTCTAAATATTTGATTGTCGGCTCTTTCAATTTGGGCCAGACCTAATGCTGCAGTGATGTTATTCATTTTATATTTGTGACCAAGCTCATCTATCCAGAATGTGCCAGGCTTTCGACCGTGATCTTGATCTTTCTTTGCTCGTTTAAAGAGCTCTTCGTTGTCTGTTACGAGCATTCCGCCTTCACCTGTTACTAATAGTTTTGCTCCTTGAAAACTGAAACACCCAAAATCTCCAAATGTCCCAGCACGTTTTCCGCCAATTTCCGTACCTATTGCCGGTGCAGCATCCTCAACCACGTGCAGGTTGTGCTCTCGAGCTAACTCCATTATTTGTACCATGGCTGCGCCGTACCCATAAAGATGGACAGGAATAATTGCCTTTGTCTTTTCGTTAATTAGACCTTTTATTGAATCGAGATTGATGGTCCAATCATCACTATTTATATCTGCAAAAACTGGTTTTGCGCCTGTATACATAACTGCAGAAGCCGTTGCCACCCAAGTTACATCGGGAACGATAACTTCATCTCCAGGCCCTACGCCAATCGCCAATAGAGACAAGTGAAGAGCGCCAGAACAACTGCTCGTGGCCATTGCATATTTTGAACCAACATAATCTGCAAACGCATTTTCAAATCGGTTTAAATAATCTGAATGGCGGTGATTCCAACCATTTGCTACAGCATCACGCACATAGTTGATTTCTCGATTAGAAATGGATGGTCCCGCTGTCAGAATTTCATCAGGAATTATCGATGATGCAATGAGGGATTTTGACATCGTCAAGAAATTGTCCACAGCAGGTGTACCCGGTACCAAGTTAAGAATTTCACCATTTTGAACCTCAATTAGTGAAGTTATTTGACTTACTTTGTAACCTAATTTCTCATAGAAACGGACCGCATGTTGATTACTCTCCAACACTCTTAGCGAAATTTCTTCTAAACTAAATTCCTCTTCTACAACTCGTTCAAGTCTCATGACCGCTCTTGCCATTAAACCTTTTGGACCCGACTCAAGTTTGTATACATTATCTATTTCTAAGGAATGTTCAGCGAGATTTAATTGAAGACCTATGTGACCTAATTTAGACAAATCCGACGCCAGAACCCAGAAGAGAACGCGATTCGGATTCTGTAAAATTGCTGCCTCTAACCAACGGGAGGTACCCTCGTGAGAAACTTTGAATCGACTCGGAAATGCAAACTGTGCACTCGACCTCCAAGTCATTAATTGCGAAATGCTTGATGGCGAGGATAAGTCATGCGATGTGATCGGAACTAGATAATAACTCTCCTCTTCGGAGAAGAACTGGATAGCATTACTAAAGATTTCAGGTAAAGAACCAGCAGACTTGACCTGAGTTGCCCAGCGACTGAAATCCTCAATCAGTTTGATTCGTTTATCGTTCACCTCCGAATCATAATAAGCCATTGAGGTTTTGAGCCGAATCTCAAGGTTGACACACTGAAAGTGTCCAAACCGAGGTGTAGGAAAATTGTTACAATGTACGCATGCGCGAAGCTAGAGTTATTGATTTAGGTGGAGAGTTCGCCAAGGATGGAACTTTAGTTGCAGTAGATAATCTGGGTAAAGAGTGGTTGGTATCCAAAGAAAATGGATCTGTAAGAATATTCTTTAATGAATGTCCACATCAAGGCCAACCACTCAAGGCCAGTAATTCTAAATTCATTTGTACTGGACACAATTGGGCTTTTGGCGGTGACGGAGAAAATTTCGTTAAGAATGGACAATGTTTAAAGGAATTTAAAGATTTCCACATGTCGGCAGATAAATGTTTTATCAATTGGAATCAAGCCCCTAGAGAAAAAACTGGCGGAGATATTCCAGAAGACCTTTCCTTGACATTCTATTCACACGCTTGCCTCGGAATTTCAGCAAATAGTTTCACACTTTTAACAGATCCTTGGATTGAAAGTTCTACATATGATGGGAATTGGGTTCATTGGCCTACGACGAGAGAAATTGAAAATGTTAACCCCAATGTGATAGTGATAACCCATGAGCATCCGGATCACTTTCACGAAAAGTCACTGTTGAGATTTTCAAGCGACACATTGATCATTGTTCCAAATTATCTTAACCGAAATCTCTTTCAAAAAGTGAAAAATTTAGGTTTCAATAATGTGATTTCGTTAAATTATAACGATTCATATCAATTAGTAGAAGGCGTAAGAATTCGTTTTTTGCGCCCTAGCTCGAAATGGGAGGATGCAATTCTTGATCTAGATTTGTTTGGTTTTAAGTGGCTGAATGTTAATGATGCAGGCTATGTTTCTTCAGAGGAATTGCTTTCTAGCAACTATCACCTGCTTACTGCAACATTCGATGTTTTTGCCTCTGATTACCCCATGATGTGGGAAAGTATTAATGAACGGAAAAAGGTCCAACATATACAGGCAAGCAAGAAATCAGCACTGAGTCATATTGTTCGGCTTTCCACATTAGCTAATTCCCAATATTTCTTGCCGTTTGCATCTTTTTGGCGTCTGAATCCAATCAAATTTACTGACCTTGAACTAAAAATGAGTCACCTTACGTTAAACGAAATTCATGAATACTTCCAAAAAAACGAGTCTGGAAGTGAAGTTTTAGATTTGCTGCCCGGCGAAAGCTATTCTTTCAGTCAAAACAAGCTAATCAGCGAAAGGCCAGATAGGGAAATAATAAAGAGTGGTGACTACCCCGCTGAACCAATAGAAATAGACTCAATAGTCAACTGCGATGGAAGCTTATGCTCGGGGATAGTTGAAACTACTAGGGTATTTTTACAAGAAATCTCTTCGTATTCTCAATTTTTTCGAACAGAGGACGTTATTCTAGAGGTCATCTGTGAGTGCAGGAATTTGATTGCAAAACAGTTTTTTGGTGATAATCCAAGTTCACCAGACGTATGTGCAATCCAAGTTCAGTTGCCATATTCGCAACTAATTAACTTTATTCAAAATGGGTACTCATTTGAGGCACTTCGAATCGGATACTGGGTCCAATTCGCCCGCGACAAGAATATTTACACACCTAATTTTTTTAGATTGTTAGCATTTGGCAGCAATACAAAGTTCATCGAAACGAGTCAGTCAAAGAAGGTCGACCAACAAGTTGATGATATTCCTATCAGTGAAATCCTTGATTTGAACTTGGACTCTTTTAATCGGATATTCAACCGTGCAGGCCTACCGTGCATCAGCTGCAAGCATTTGCAGCAGGAGAGTCTTGGTGATGCAATGGAAATTCATCACTTAACCAAGCAGGATAAGGACTTCTTGCGTGCAGAAGTAGCATGGGTTCTAGGGTTAAAGAAATAAAGAATTTATAGTTTTCGCTCAATGCTTATGTCGAAAACTTTTGGCTTTGGTTTAACCTGGCCGTGAATGCTCAATACATATTCGCCTATTATCCCAAGAAAGAATAACTGAATTCCACCAATAAGCATTGTGACCACGATAACCGAGGTAATGCCATCTGCTGCAGCAGAATTTAGAAACAATTTGTTTGCAATTACCCAAACAGAACCAAGAAAGCCAAATCCAGAAGTAATTAAGCCGCCAAAAACCGCAATTCGAGCGGGCACTCTAGATGTGGCAACTAGTCCACTTAATCCAACATCAATCATTGCCGAAAAAGAGGTCTTCGATTCGTCATTGAGTCTTCTTGTCCACGTGTAGGGAATCGAAGCTACTAAATCGGTAGACTGTGCTATCAAGCCGCGCAAATATGGGTCTTCTGGATGATTTAAAAGAATACTCGAAATTACACGTCGATCAGCCAAGAGAAATTCTCCAGAATCTACAGGAATCTTGGAGGAGGCAAGCTTTCTCAGTACCCTGTAGTAGATTTTACGTAAAAGAGCAACAGAGAAATTTTCTTCACGTTTTTTTCGTTCGCCAAAAACTACTAGATAACCTAGTTGATATTTTGCATACAATTCTGGAATTAATTCAACTGGGTCCTGCAGATCTGCGGGCAACATGGGAATCACCGCGTCACCGTTACATTTAGTCAGACCCTGGTAAATATTGTTCAAGGCGCCAACATTTCTACTATTTCGAAAAGTGCGTACGTTGGGATACTTTTTTGAAATTTCCTGAACTTTATTGTAAGTCGAATCCTGTGAACAGTTATCAATTACTATGTGCTCATAGCTTAGTTTTGGTAATTTCTCATTCATCATCTCACTAACAGCCTCTATACAGCGCTGTATTGAATTTTCTTCATTAAAGCAAGGCGTGACGATGCTTAAGTCAATTTTTTTTGTATTCAATTTATGACCTTTCGAAGTCAAGCCAAGGTTGAGGATTTGATTTACTCAATAATTCTAATTCATCTTTTTCTCGCAAGGTGTCCATTGGCTTCCAAAATCCATGGTGGTCATAAGCCATCAACTCACCTCTTTTTGCCAGAAGTGGTAGAACACCTGTTTCGAGCGGCTCAAATAAATTTTCTATGAGACTTGCAACAACTGGTTCAAATACAAAAAATCCACCGTTAATCCATCCAGCATCACTTTGACTTTTTTCACCAAAATGAATCACTTTCCCATTTTTTTTATCCAAATATCCAAATCGGGCTGGTGGCCGAACAGCTGTAAGAGTAGCAAGTCGCATATGCGCTTTGTGAAAGGCCAGTAATTTCTTTACATCGATGTTACCAACTCCGTCACCATAAGTTGCGAGAACTCTCTCACCGGGTAGGAGTTCCATGCACTTCTTGATTCTCCCTCCCGTTTGGGATTCTAAACCAGTGTCAATTGCGGAGATATTCCAATCGGTTTGTAGTGTTGCAACCCATTCCGAGATTACTTCACCCTTATAACCGGTAGCGATGACAAATTCATTCAAACCCTGCTTGGCATAAATATTCATGATGTGCCAGAGGATGGGTTTTCCATCAATTGGCACCATTGGCTTAGGTTTATCAGCAGTTTCCTCAGAGATTCGAGTGCCTAATCCGCCTGCAAGAATCACTACCTTCAATGTCTGGCTCCAAGAAGTGAGTGAATTGAATCAATCATGTAATCAAGCATTTCGATAGAAAGACCTGGCCAAACACCAATCCAAAAAGTATCATTCATGACTCGGTCGGTATTTACTAAATCACTAATAACTCTTCGAGGCGTTCCCATGAACGCTGGCTGGCGAAGCAAATTGCCGCCGAAGAGTAAGCGCGTACCTATCTTCTTCTCATTTAACTCTTGAACAATCTGATTTCTTGTTTTTGGTGAACCTGGTTTTAGGGTTAATGCAAACCCAAACCATGATGGGTTGCTGTGTTCTGTAACTTTTGGAAGAACAAAGAATTCTTCGAGCCCCTTCAAACCATCAAGAAGGTATGCCCAATTTCTTCGACGAAGTTCAATAAATGAATCCAACCGATCGAGTTGCGCCAAGCCGATCGCTGCTTGAATGTCTCCAGACTTCAAGTTATATCCAAGATGTGAATATGTGTATTTGTGGTCGTAACCTTCCGGCAATTCGCCTAACGTCCACTCATAACGCTTTAAACAGGTGTTATCGCATCCAGGTGGGCACCAGCAGTCTCTTCCCCAGTCGCGGAAAGATTCAACAATTCTCTTGTGTGCAACTTTCTTGACTAACACTGCGCCGCCCTCACCTGTTGTGATGTGGTGTGCTGGATAGAAGCTAAATGTTGAGATATCTCCAAAGCTTCCCAAGGTCTGATCCTTGTATGTTCCACCCAGTCCATCGCAACTATCTTCAATGAGCCACAGGTTATGTTTTTTTGCTAGTTCTTGAACAAAGTCGAGATTAAATGGATTACCAAGTGTATGCGCCATCATGATCGCCTTAGTCTTTGAAGTAATGGCAGATTCCATTTGTTCATCAATTGCGACATATGTTTCGGGATCGACATCAACATAAACCGGAACTAATCCATTTTGAAGAATTGGTGTGACAGTTGTTGGAAATCCGGCGGCAACAGTAATTACTTCATCACCAGGCTTAAGTGCGCGATCACCGTGAGCTGGGCTTGTGAGTGAACTCAAAGCTAATAAGTTTGCCGATGAGCCAGAGTTCACCATAAACGCATGACGCATTCCAACAGTCTTAGCAAAGCGGGACTCAAATTCCTCCATATATGGGCCAGACGTCAGCCAGAAATCAAGACTTGCTTTTGTAGCGGCACGAAGTTCGGGCTCCCCAAATACTTTTCCAGTTACTGGAATATTTGTTTCGCCAGCCGTAAAGCTCTTGGATGTATGCAACTCCAAAAAAGCATCCGTCACTAACTGGTCAATCTTTGAGTCTAGATTCTCGCTCAATTCCATCCCTGACTGCGCCACGAAAGTAGTGCTTTGCTTGTTGTTTACTGGGTTAAGACTACAGTTCGTACATGGAAATGCCACTAGGGCAACGCTTAAAGGAGTTACCTGGACCCCTTTTATTAACTGGTCACACCGGATTCAAGGGCACTTGGATGACTTTCTTGTTGGAGCACTTGAATATCCCTGTTGTTGGATACTCATTGCCCGCCGAAAAAGATTCTCTCTTTGATCGCGCGGAACGTATTGGTGCTATTCCCGAGGAGTTTTCAGATATTCGAGACTGTGCGGCTCTAGAGCGATTCATTGATCTGCATAAACCTTCAACAATTATTCATATGGCTGCGCAACCATTAGTTCTTAAATCATACGAGAACCCGCGCGAGACGTTTGACGTGAATGTTATGGGTACCGTAAATGTTCTTGACATTGCATTCAGGAAAGACTTTATAAAGGCGATCATTATTGTGACTACAGATAAAGTCTACAGAAACGATAATTCAGGGCGAGCTTTTATTGAGACAGATCCCCTTGAGGGCAAAGATCCTTACAGCGCCAGTAAGGTAGGAACTGAAGCAGCTGTGGCTGCCTGGCAGCAAATATCGAGAGTCTCAGGCGGACCAAAGGTGGTATCGGTACGAGCCGGAAATGTGATTGGCGGCGGCGACTTTGCAGAGAACAGAATTATTCCTGATTTAATTCGAGGTGCCATAAGTGGAAACATAGTAGAAATTAGAAACCCACAAAGTTCGCGCCCTTGGCAACATGTATTAGATCCCCTGATAGGTTATTTGACGACGATATCAAAAATTGATGAAAATTTAGAAAATCAATCTATAAATTTTGGACCCCAAGGAAACTCTCTGACGGTCGAGGAAGTAGTTGAAATTGGGAAACAGATTTTCCCAGAATTACAAGTTAGTTTTTTAGGCGAAGGAATTAAATCTCATAACAGTGAAGCTATTCACCTTTCCCTCGATTCAAGTCAGGCCTATGAAAAACTCAGTTGGAAAACCATGCATAACCAGGAAACGGCCATTGCCAGCACATTTAAGTGGTGGGCTCAGTATTTAAGCGGTAAAAGTCACCCAAAGGAGTTATGTCAACTCGAAATTAAGAACCTTTTTTCTCAACAAATCCTTAGAAACTAAACCTTGTTCCTCTTCCAATTTTCTAATTTAAAAATAATTGATAAAGAATTTGCGGTCCAAATCAAAACACTTCCAGCACGAGTTGGTCGTATCAAATAATCTTGGTTACTGAGGAATTTCTTTTGAATTTGCTCCTCAATTCTTGCATTTATTGCTTGGCTGTTCAAAGCTTCTAACGAAACTACACCCGCTAGAACAAATCCATTCTCAGACTTGTAGATTTTATCTTCGTTAGCCCATGAAAGAACATAAAAAGATCTAGAGCGGTCAACATTAACCAAAGTAAACTGCAGAACGATAAACATAGCTAAATTTAAGGTGATCAAAAAATGTGCATTTCGTCGAAAACTGGATTCTGTTTGAGTCATTCTTCTAAAGAAAAATAAAAGGGCTAGACAAATAATGAGTGGAATGAAAATCGAGATATTTATCTGAGTGAAGAGATCCTCCTTGGCGTAAAGATGTCTCTGCACCAATAAAATTAAAATGACCATAACAATGTAGAGTGCACCCACTTTAAAGATACTTAGCGATATTTTTTTCATTTTGACAACTCAATCAAGTTAATGTCAAAAATTGATGTCCAATTAAAGAGTAATATCGTTAATAAAGCGATCATGATTAGCTTGATTTTTCTATGCCTTGGTGCGATAGATAAAAACTTACTGCCATATTCGAAATAAGCTAGTACTGAAACAAAAATTGTAATAACGGTCATCCAATAGGAATAACGGTAGTCTGAAGCGTTCACGAAGAAATACGAGAATAGGTATGTTAAACCTGAAAAGTTGAAAGATAATAACAAGTTTCTTCTGCGGCTAGCCTGCATGCCAAACAAAAGAATGCCGATAACGATATTCAACCATGCCCAAAAGAAGGGCTTAAAGAAAAAGTCAAAGTTATTTTCGATGTAATCGACACTTCTTTTCGTGGCACTGGTAAATCCACCATTCAAGGCTTTAAATCCAAATTCGTTTTCGACTATCCCATCATTCCAAATATACCTCGGGGGTACACCCGGCGCTCGAAGTTGAACATTGAAACCGTATAGACGAAAACGCAGGTATTGAATTGGATCTTCTTTGATGTTTTGGAGCCACACTTCTCTTAGTTCTTCGGTGTATATTTCCGGGGAATTGGCTTCCCTATTTCCCAAAGTCGCTAAGCAAACATCAACGACGTACATGGGACTACCGCCGGGTGTAGCTGTTGCACATTCTTTAATGTGATCAAGTGGCACGCTTGGAATTAGCGAATAACCTTTGATGAGCGAGAAATAGGCCAAATCATCTTGTAAGGCAACTGAAGCAAGGTTCGCTTTAACTGGGTGCGTCAGAACTTGTACCAAGAAACTAGATCCAGTAAAAATGGCGATTGTTGCCACAATTGATAGAGAAAAAACCTTGAGCTTTGTAATGTTTTTAAAGACCAAAAAAGCACCCAAAATCGCCAATGGTGGCAACGCAAAGATTGCATTTGCTCGAAGAGCAACAGCATAAATAACAAGAAAAAGTGATACAACAAAGATAATTCGTTGACGCCTTACGTAGTTAAGTGCAAGTACAGCCAGAAGAGAAAAGGCCATCTGCACATCTTTCCAAATGACGCCAGAGATTGACAAAATACCAGGAAAGAATGGAAGCAAAATCATTACCCAAGGTTTAAATCGTGAGTCGACATACTCCAAAGCGAGAAGGTAAACTGAACCCCAGAGGAGCAACATTTGTAGGAATAGAAGACCGGTAGGCGGTACGAAGACAAAATTTAGCTGTCTCCAGACCCAAGCCATTATCGGTGGGTGCCAATCAGAATATGAATTGGCTGAGGCTTGCTGGAACTGATTTAGTGAGTCTGGGGACATAAAACCTGGGTAAAAAACCAAGGTGTTTAAAGTGAAACCGATTACGACGTTTAACTTTAGGAGAGCCTTTTTCGAAGGAACTGGAAAGTCTAATGACTTCAAAGCAGAACTTATTGAATTAAATCTTTTTTTTCCGCTCATAAAGTCTCCAAGTTAAAGGGGCTTTCTACAGAGATATATAGTATAAGAAAAAGTGTAAAAGTTTAGGATGTTTCTGAGACACCCGCCTATCTGAATTATTTAGAGCATTAAAAAGATCGCCTTAGCCCAACTAGAGATAACCACGCAGCATCATTACACACATTGGATTACTTACCAGCAAGACACTTCTAAATGCCCGTTAAAGGCCAATTATGAATCACCTGATGATCCTGAGAATCAAATCTTCTACTTTGGAGTAAAAAGAAAATCCACAGGGCTCAACATTTTGAATTTGTAACCAAAACGTTCGATACGACGAATTTTTTTCAAACGCAACTTCGGATTATCTAGATCCCAGATCTCGATTATGAGAGCCGGACGTTGCCTTTTTATAGTCTTTTTTCCTCCCAAAAGCACTTCCATCTCCATACCTTCTACATCAACCTTTATGACTGATATATCATCAATGTTAAGAGAATCTAGAGGTAGGACGTCAACCTTCAAATCTGGTTCAGATGAAGAAGAATCCATCTGATAATCAAAAAGGCTAGCCCCACCAGGATTGTTGCTTCCTTTAATTGACCTAGCAAAAAGATCTGCCTTTCTCTTGCCCAGTCCAATCTGCTTTAGAGTTACCATCGAATCTAGAATTAAATTTTCATGTAAGACAGGAAATATATATGGATTAGGCTCAAACGAAATTACGGTTGCAGTAGATTCGACAATTCGCATTGCTATTGTATGTAGACCGATATTTGCTCCAACGTCCAAGCATGTAGAACCCGGTCGGATATGTGCCTCAAAAGCCTCAACAATATTTGGCTCCCAAATTAAGCCCTTTTGAATATGGGCGAAAATAATCTCGTCCGCTGCAAAACCGCTGACTAATCCATAGAAAGGATGGTCAACTCTAATGATTTCCACATAAGAATTTTAAACAACGGAAGCTAATTAACTCGCAATTTGCTTTTTTTTGACCGGTCAACAATAGACTCTGCGTAAGCGACTAAAATCAATTCCCTAAGTGAGAACAAATCGAGATAAATGAGAGGTCGACAATGGAGTGGCGGATTGTTTATTTCGGAACCAAGGGGGGCGGTTCCCAACTTGCTGATGCATTACTGGAGTGCTTTAGGGATAATTCTGTGGGAATTGTTTCAGATCGAAATCGGGAAATTCTTAGTGAGAACGTGACTCGTATAGAGAAAATTCCTAGTGGGGTAATTGAAAACTTGATTTTTCTCTTGAATTTTAGAGCACGATCTAAGTTAGTTTCAGAGATTTTATCTGAAATTGGTGGCTACAAATGTATTTTTGTGATGCCACACCCTATAGACAAATATGTAAAAAGAAAGTTGAATCAAAGGGATCATTGGACAATTATTCATGATGTCATTAAACATAAGAGTGATTTATGGCCAACACAAAGATCAATTAAGGAATTGGTCTTAAGGAATAACCAACTGATATTTCTATCAATGTATGTGCGCACCCAGTCATTACGGAACTTCGGAAGAACTGGAGATGTACTCCCCCTTATCAGCCCAAAACGGACTAATATCGCCTGGGAAGAACGAAGATATGATCTTTCAATCTTGGGACGTCACAAAAAATATAAGAATCAAAGACTAGGTTTGCAAGTATTGTCAGAAGTTGAGCAATCGTTGAACGTATTCATTTCGAAAGAAAAGTCACGTGATTTTCGTAAGGAGCTAATTGGGCTACACAAACAAACTATCGAGAGTGGTTGGTTGAGCATAGATCGCTTCATTGAAGTTTTGGCGAAAACCAAAGTTCTATTACTGACACATAATGAAGCAAGTCAATCAGGCTTAATATCAATGGCAAACTCACTCGGAACATATGTAATTGCCCCAAACATTGGAGGATTACCCGAACAAATTATCCCGGAGATTACCGGGAAAATAATTGAAAGCAATTCGGTTGATTCGTACGTGGATGCTATTCAGAAACTTCTGAGAAAAAGCGAATGCGCCCCCGTAGTTGATTACTTTCAGATCTGGCAACACTGGTCACAAGAACAGGAAATTAAACGTGAAAAGTGAAACTCAAATCATACTCTTCGATGTGACCTATTTGGAAAAAATGTCCACTTTCACAGGAATTGAGAGAGTAATGCTTGACACTCTGGACTTTTTTGAGAATGAGGAATCTTTTCACGTTATCTACGTGCGATTAAAGAAACGTAGTCTAATTAAAGTTAGTAAAAAGGAAATGGATAGAATAAGTAAGGAAATCAAGTCCAGCAGTAGATCCAAAAAGCTGAGAAAAAGAACCAAGCTTAAATTTCAAGTTTTAAGCCAACGATTGATCAAACCAATTAACAATTTCAGAACGTATAAGAGTTACCAAATAGACAAGAGGTTACTCCAAGAAATCCGGAAATTAGATTTTCTCACTAAAATTTATGTTGATGTGGGTATTAATCAAGTTTCAAAATTTGCACTTGTTATTAATGAACTAAAAAGAGCAAATGTTAAGGTTGTTTTCTACTGCCATGATGTATTTCCTTTACAACAATTGGGCGGCGTAACGCATCCTTGGTCAAAATCATTCCATAACTATTTATCCCTTTTGCGGCATGCGGATCGCATACTCGTACCTAGTCTTGAAACTGAGTTAGCCGTTTCTCAAGTATTAAATGTCAGTGACATTCCAATCGATATAAAACCAGTACCTTATTTTGATTTTAAAGAAACCCAAGAGTGCACACACACACACATTTCGCTTGATAGAAAAAGTTTTGTCTACGTTAGTTCTGTTCTACCCAGGAAGAACCACAAGCTGCTTCTTCATGAACTATCACAGAACATTAAACTGCGTAAATCGATTGCTTTTTTGCTAATCGGCTCAATCCCGAGATCAGGAAAATGGATAATCAGATTTGTGAAGGAAATAAATGACTTGGGAGGAGATATAACTATTCTTTCAAACATCAACGATGCCTGCTTAAAAAACATCTATAGGAACTCATTCGCAGGGCTCTATCTCTCAAGTGCCGAGGGATATGGTTTGCCAATTCACGAACAACTTCAATTTGGGAAAAAAATATTGGTCTCGACAGATTTGCGAAGTTTATTTACCGATTCAAGTGACCAGTTAGTTTGGTTTGACCCTAAGGTTGAGGGAGAGTTGGGGAGACAAATTCTGCGATTGTCCGAACAAAATAATCTGAATTCAGTTGATGCTCTAACTCAGAAGAGGTCGAGAGTAGACCCCTGGGGTGACTTTAGACGAGTTTTTCAGAATTAGACTGATTTTCAGGAATAAGTAAATATAATTCGTTTGTGTTTAGTGCGACTAACCCCCCAAACGAAGAGATTCTCGGATTTATTGCTTCCTCATCGTGGAAGAGAATTCTTGAGGCACAAGAATTAAAAGGACTGAACCCCGAAACGGTCTCTCTCTCCTATGAAATGCTCAAGAGTTTCTTTACAAAAACGGTTGACGGCGATGAATCTGACACCTTGGAATCTTTGAGAAAAGAATTTGCAGAAGCAGAAGAAAGTTATTGGACTGACAGTTTTATTGAGCAAGCAACTTATGAAAAGCAGAGTGATCTAGACTCTTTGATTCGGTCATTGACTGACTTAAGCATCGTAGAACCAAATGGGTGGGAAATGCCTGATCTTCTTGAGGATAGAAAAAAACTTCAACAGGTTCTCCGGTTTGCCTCTTGGACAGCACCTAAGTTTTATGAGGAATTGATTGATTCTGAACTTGGACGCAACCAGATCACTTCTTTAGTCGATTCTTGGAATACGATCCCAAGAATCGCTTTTCTCTCTAAGATTGCATACCCTTTTGGTGGCGGTCAAGCTTCATTTCAGGAGATTGCAATTTTCGCCAACATATTGGGGCTTCGAGTAATTTGGGTTTCACTAGGCACCCCAAAAGGATCACATAATTTTGAAATTTTGTCAGAGAACAAACACTATGAAAGTTTGTACAAAACTCATCTTGATCGAGCAGCATATTTAAACTTCATTCGAGATTACAACCCTGCTGCCATAATTACAGAGGGTGAACTGAATCCACTAATAAATGAATTGAATCAAGGTACAAACATTCCAGTACATAGAATATTTCACTTTTGGAACGGTTTGATAAAGAATGGAACTTTGGGATCTGGTCCGATAGAAAAGTTACTTGAAGGTATCGAATTAGAAGAAGAATTTGAATTAAGTGAAAGTCATGACTATTTCGTTTCACAGTTTATGAAGAATGTTTACCGAGAGATAGGTGGCCGTCGTGACATCCCAATACTGACACCATCAATGCTGCGCCCTTTTACAAACAAAAAACATTTAACTGGTGAAGTATTGCAAGTTAATTTACACCCAAATAAAGGTGGTCAAATATTCCATGCCGTAGTAGGGCAGAATCCGAATGAAAATTTCTTGGGTGTCGACAGTGATAGTTTTAGTGGGGGTAAGACTGATTCTTCGAATAGTCAACCAAACCTGAGGGTTGTACCTTGGTTATCCCGAAGACACATGTTTGAATCCAAAAAAGCTTTGTTGTTTCCGAGTCAATTGCATGAAACTTTTGGCAGAGTCGCCATTGAGGCTATTCAGTCTGGAATTCCAGTTTTTGCATTCCAAAATGGAAACCTACCGCTACTGCTGGGTTCCAATAATACTTTTAGTGAAAAGGAGTATCTAAAGGAAGTCCAAGTGATACTGAAGGACGATTCACAATTATCTGCCTTGTTAGAACGCCAGACCACTTCTGTTCAGCAGTATTTTGAAACAAGTGAATCGACTTTCTATCTACAGTTTATCAAAATGCTAGTTTCTTCGTTATCGATTCGTAATGTCGGCATATTTACGGCGTGGTCCGAACAAGGCCTGGGAAACCAAAGTCATTACTACACAAAAATATTGAGGTCTATTGGGTTTAAAGTGCATATCTTCGCTTACAAACCATACGACAACGTAATCGCCAACCCAGATGATTCTAAACTAAATGATTGGGACCCACCTGCCCATTGCGATTCAGTCACGCGATCAAGAAATATTCGAGAAAACGTCGAAATAGAGGAACTCAAAGGGTTTATTCTTGATAAAAGAATCGGAATTCTACTTGTGCCCGAAGTTTGTTGGCCTCGAAATTGGAATCGGCTGTTAAAATTAAGAGAAGTTAACAATTTAAACATTAAAATTATTCCAAATTCTGAAACTCTTTTGAAAAACGAAATCGAAAATCATCGTTATTTTGACTCGATCTTGACGCCAACGAAGCAAGCGCGCGATATTTTTTATTCCTATGGATTTAGTAACGTAGAGCATATTGGACATGGAATTGGTGAAGTCCAAAAAAACGGATCTGACAATGGCATAAATGAAGGAGTAGATCGATCGGGAATAAAATTCTTACATGTTGCAGGTCATAACCCTTTGACTAGGAAGAACACAGACAAAGTTATACAGGCTTTCGCAGCTAGCAGAAAGGTGAGAACTGACAATTCTCTATTGGTGACATCAACAAAACCAATCGGGCATTTTTGGACGGAAGAAATACCTGAGGGGGTAGAGATTATCTCGAAAGTACTCACGCGCAATGAGATTCAAGATCTTTATCAGAAATCGGACATCAGTATTCAAGTGGCTTCTCATGAAGGAATCGGGCTCGGTTTTTATGAATCTATCGCGGCGGGTGTTCCCGTCATCGCACTTGATGCTCAACCAAACAATGAAGTAGTGTTAGATGGATCTACTGGTTGGTTGATTCCGTGTATACAAATTCCTCTTCCTGATAATCCACAAGGTATTGTATGTGCGAGTAAATTCGATTTGAGAAGTCTAGTAGATGTACTAACTAAGATTGAAAAAAGTGATTTGGAAACGCTGAATGCGAAGTTAGTAAAAGTTCACGCTGATAATTTTTCACGTCTCTCATTTCAGATCAATCTTTCAAGGAGTATGAAGTACGGACATCAGCACACACATAAGGTTAGTAGAAGTTCCAGAACTTTTGACTTCCTTAAACTTATTGTGTATTTGATGATTGTTCCACTGTGGAAAACTTTCAAAAAAGTAGATTCTTTTGTTCAAGGTAGCAACTCGAAAGGATTTGTGTCTGACTTCGCGAAAAAAGGCATGGAGCGAATTCGACAAATAATTGTAATTCGATATGGTCACCTTGGGATCATAAAACAAAAAATTGATATCTCGAGTTCTCCTCAAGCAGTCAAAGTTATATTTAAAATATTCAAAGGTTGGTTAAAGAATTAATGAGGTCGGTTTCCTATCGGCGCACGATAACTTATCTTTAGAATTTTCTTGCAAAATTAACCTCTTAACCAGTATTAAACTGATTTTCGGTTTTCAAAATTTCTGTATGTTAAGATTTCACAAATCAAACCTTAACCATCATTTCAGCGACTTCAGATCAAACTCTAATGTGGCTTGGGCCGGGATCGAACCGGCGACCTAACGATTTTCAGTCGTTCGCTCGTACCAACTGAGCTACCAAGCCAAACAAGGTTCTGATATCGGCCTTTAAAAAGTACGACACCAAAACC
>JACCDN010147045.1_pt1 | contig 18366 bp, 15 predicted proteins | sample 7441691 | NCBI WGS metagenome assembly JACCDN01 (sample SAMN15323439, study PRJNA562643) | freshwater metagenome | isolation source: river surface water | place: USA:Blue River Watershed | collected 2017-08-16
AAGTGGTATCAGGCCTCGACATCCTGATCGTGCGTGAACTGAACGGCGACATTTACTTCGGCCAGCCGCGCGGCATGCGCGAAGCGCCGGATGGCCCGTTCAAGGGCGCGCGCGAAGGCTTCGACACGATGCGTTACTCGGAACCCGAGATCCGTCGTATTGCGCACGTCGCGTTCCAGGCCGCGCAAAAGCGTGGCAAGCGCCTGACCAGCGTTGACAAGGCCAACGTGCTCGAGACCTTCCAGTTCTGGAAGGACATCATGATCGACGTGCACAAGGAATACCCGGACGTCGAGCTCGATCACATGTATGTCGACAATGCGGCAATGCAGCTGGTGCGCGCACCGAAGAAATTCGACGTGATCGTCACCGGCAACATGTTCGGCGACATCTTGTCGGATGCCGCAGCGATGCTGACCGGTTCGATCGGCATGCTGCCGTCGGCGTCGCTCGATGCAAACAACAAGGGCTTGTACGAGCCGTCGCACGGTTCCGCGCCGGATATCGCCGGCAAGGGCGTTGCGAACCCGCTGGCCACCATCCTGTCGGCTGCGATGATGCTGCGCTTCTCGCTGAACCTCCCCGCCGAAGCGGATCGTATCGAGAACGCGGTCAAGACGGTGCTGTCGCAAGGCCTGCGCACGCCGGATATCTACGAAGCGGGCACCACCAAGGTGGGTACCTGGGAAATGGGTGACGCGGTGCTGAAGGCACTCGTCTGAGAACAGGCTATCGGCAAGACACGGGATCCCGGCGTTCGCCGGGATGACGTTGGCGAGGGCTGCGGTACATCGCACCGTCACCCCGGCGCCAAATGGGTCATCCTGGCGCCAGATCTGTCACCCCGGCGAACGCCGGGGTCCAGCGACGTGAATCAAGTCAAGCAAGGAAATCATCATGAAACTCGTAGGACTCGTAGGTTGGCGCGGCATGGTCGGCTCGGTGCTGATGCAGCGCCTGCAGGAAGAGAACGACTTCGCGCACATCGAGCCAGTGTTCTTTTCGACGTCGAACGCTGGCGGCAAGGCGCCGGCGATGGCGAAGAATGAAACCACGCTGAAGGATGCGAACGACATTGAAGCACTGAAAAAGTGCGACATCATCCTGACCTGCCAGGGCGGCGACTACACGACCGAGATCTTCCCCAAGCTGCGTGCAGCGGGCTGGAACGGTTACTGGATCGATGCAGCATCGACGCTGCGCATGAAAGACGATGCGATCATCGTGCTCGACCCGGTCAACCTCGACGTGATCAAGTCGGCGCTGTCCAAGGGTGTGAAGAACTACATCGGCGGCAACTGCACCGTGTCCTGCATGCTGATGGGCCTGGGTGGCCTGTTCAAGCACGACCTGGTCGACTGGATGAGCTCGATGACCTATCAGGCAGCCTCCGGCGGTGGTGCGCAGCACATGCGCGAACTGCTGATGCAGTTTGGCGCCATCAATGCCGAAGTGAAGGCACTGCTGGATGACCCGGCCTCGGCTATTCTCGAGATCGACCGCAAGGTGCTCGCCAAGCAGCATGCGCTGACCCCGGACGAGACCAAACAGTTCGGCGTGCCGCTCGGCGGCAACCTGATCCCGTGGATCGACAAGGACCTGGGCAATGGCCAGTCGCGCGAAGAGTGGAAGGGCGGCGCCGAGACCAACAAGATCCTCGGTCGCGGCGAAGCCTTTGGTGCCGGCGCCAAGGCGGCGATCGCGGTTGATGGCCTGTGCGTGCGCATCGGCGCGATGCGCTGCCATTCGCAGGCGTTGACCATCAAGCTGAACAAGGATGTGCCACTCGACGAGATCAACGACATCATCGCCAGCGACAACGCCTGGGTGAAGTTCGTGCCCAACACGCGCGAAGCATCGATGCATGACCTGACGCCGGCAGCAACCACCGGCAAGCTGACCATTCCGGTCGGCCGTGTGCGCAAGATGCAGATGGGCGGGGAATACATCTCGGCATTCACCGTCGGTGACCAGCTGCTGTGGGGCGCGGCCGAGCCGCTGCGCCGTATGCTGCGCATCCTGCTCGACTGATTCGCAGCGTTGTCCCGACGCAACCGAACCCGCGCCTTTCCGTAACAATCGGAAATTGCGCGGGTTTTTCATTCGTGTTCGTGCCCCGTCTGGCTTGCTGCGCGTCGCCGGCGAGTGATAAGGTTTTGCGATGCCCCGTGTTCCTGACTTGTTGACGCAAATCCTGCGGCCTGTCGTGCTGTGCGCAGCGCTCGCTGCGCCGCTCGCGCTCGGCTTGTCGGCACAGGCGGCCGTGCTGGGCGATGTGACCGTGCGCTCCTATCTGGGCCAGCGGCTGGATGCCGATATCGAGATCACCGCGCTGACAGCGGCCGAGCAGGATGCGCTGCTGGTACGCATCCCACCGGCAGACGCATTTGCAGCGGCCGGCATCGACATGACGACGCTGGTGCGTACCCTGCGCGTGACCATCGACAAACGCGGCGAACGTACTTTCGTGCGCGTGAATTCCGAGCAAGCAGTCAACGATCCTTTCGTGATGCTGCTGGTCGAACTCAACGCCGGCGGCACGCGCACGCTGCGCCAGTACGCGCTGCTGATCGATCCGGCTCCCATCGATCGTGCGCAGGCAACGGCCATCGAGCCGCCAGTTGCGGAGCCGCTGTCACCGGCGGACCCAACGGCAAACGCAGCAAGCGCGGCGAACACAGCAAGGGCCGGCGCCGGATCGGATGCCAGCGTCAATGCGGCGAATGCGGCGACCAATACCGCCACGAACACCGCCGCGAATGCCGCTAACGCAGCAGCCCCGGGCGCATCCACCGGTAACGGTCGACCGATCGCTACCACCACGCGACGTGTGCGCAACGGCAATACGCTGGCAGCGATCGCCAGGGAGGTGCAGCCCGAAGGCGTGCGGCTGGAGCAAGTGCTGGTCGCATTACAAAGGGCAAATCCGCAAGCCTTTGCGGGCAACAACATCAACCGTATGAAGTCGGGTGCTGTGCTGTCGGTACCGGCGGCTGACAGCATGCGGCGTATCGATGTGGCTGATGCGCGCCGCATCATTATCGCGCAGAGTACGGATTTCCAGCGCTATCGTGCAGCGCTCGCTGCGCGCACGCCTGTGGCGGCTGCACCCGCCGATAACACGCCGGCGCCCGCTGCCGGTAACCGCAGCAGCAGCGGCACCGTCGGTGTGACCGTCACCGAGCCCGGTGCGCGCCCCGAACCCCGGGACCAGTTGAAGCTGACCGCACCCGGCAGCACAGCTGGCAGCCAGACGAGCACAGCAAGCACAGCAAGCACAGCAAGCGCAGCAAGCGCAGCGGGCCGCAATGAGCGCAGCACCATCGATCAGCTGGCTGCCGACAAGGCGCTGGCTGATGCCAATGCGCGCATCGCCGCACTCGAGAAGAACCTGAGCCGGATGGAGCAGATGCTCGAGGTGCGCGACCGCAAGCTGGCCGATGCACAAAAAGCGGCCGAACAGGCCGCGCCGTCCGCCGCAGCGGTGCCTGGCGCACCTGCGACTGCCTCACCTGCAGCATCGCCTGCAACGCCGCCTGTAACGCCGCCGCCGTCGGCAACCGGCCCGGCAGCGCGGTGGAGCGCAAGGTGGTCCGCAAGCTGGTCCGCCTTGTGGTCTGAAGGCTTGTCCGATCCTCTCGCACGTATGCTGGTCGTAGCGGCGGTGTTGCTGGGCTTGCTCGCAATTCTGGCAGGCGTACGTGCACGTCGTCGGGCTGCGGGCACCGCGCAGCGACGCGGCAAGCGTAGCAAGGTCAATCTGGTCGGCTCGCGCAACATGCAGCAAGACCGGGGGGATGACGCAAGCCATGGGCCGGTTGTCGCTGCCGGTGCCGCCGCAGTATCTGCCGCAGTACCGGCCGCCTCCGGTAGCGCGCGTACATCAGGCGCATCACATGCGACAAGCGCCGCGAATCCAGCGGGCTCGGCAGGCGCGGTACCCTCGGCAGGTTCACCAGGTTCTGAAAATCCGGCAGCGCCGGCGGCTTCATCAGAGTCACCCAAGTCCTTCCGCGCACCTGCCGCACCTGCACAGGCTGGCGCCGGTGAAGTCGATGCAATTGCTGAAGCCGATGTGTATATCGCGTATGGCCGTGACGCGCAGGCGGAAGAAATCCTGCGCGATGCACTGCGCGCGCAGCCGCAGCGCCAGGCACTGCGCATCAAGCTGCTCGAAATTTATGCCGCTCGACGTGACCGCGAAGGCTTTGCCGCGATCGCTGCCGACATGCACGCAAGTACCGGTGGCAAGGGCAGCGCATGGCAGCAGGCGGCGCAGATGGGGCAATTGCTGGATCCGGCCCATCCTTTGTATGGCGGGTATGGCGGTCCGCAGCCGGCCACCTCGCCGGTCGATGATTTCGGTCTCAAGCTCGAAGGCCTGCTGGATGAGCAGCGCCGCGAGCAGGGCAGGCCACCGGCGCCGATGAAGTCCGCCTCGGCCAGCGCGCCGGCACCGGATTTCAGTCTGTCCGGGGTGGGCCATGCCGAGCCCGGTCGTCGTATCGAGCCGACACTGGCCGGCGCGCCGGATCAGGCTGCGCTCACCACCAAGCTGGACCTCGCCCTGGCATGTGGAGAGATTGGCGATCGCGAAGGCGCGCGCGAGTTGTTGTCCGAGGTGGTGTCGGCACGCGATCCTGAACTGTCGCGCCGCGCGCAAGACATGCTCAGGAAGCTGGCCTGACGTAAAATCCGCCCGGCCCTGATCTCCGGGGCCTCTCCCTCATTCCCTCAGTCGGATCGGAATTTTCTTGAAACGCATCGCGCTCGGCATCCAGTATGACGGCAGGCCCTGGCAGGGCTGGCAGACGCAGCCGCACCGGCAGACGGTGCAGGATGTGCTGGAGACGGCGCTGCAAAAATTCCTGCTGGTGCCCACGCCAAGCACCTGCGCCGGCCGCACCGACGCCGGTGTGCATGCGACGGCTCAGGTCGTTCATTTTGATACCGACGCATCGCGTGAATTGTTTTCGTGGGTGCGCGGCGTCAATGCCTTTTTGCCGGAGTCGATTGCGGTGCGCTGGGCGGCGGAAGTGGAAGGCGGCGAGCAGGGTTTCCATGCAAGGTTTTCCGCTACTGCGCGCACTTACCATTATGTGATCCACAATGATGCGGTGCGCTCGCCGCTATGGCATAGCCGCGCCGGCTGGAGTTTTCGCCCGCTGGATGCCGACGCGATGCATGCGGCCGCGCAGCACCTGATCGGCGAACATGATTTTTCGGCCTTCCGCGCAGCGGAATGCCAGGCCGTGACACCGGTGCGCGACATGCACGCGATCAGTGTCACGCGCCGGCGCGATCTGGTGGTCGTCACGCTGTGCGCCAATGCCTTCCTGCACCATATGGTGCGCAATATCGTCGGCTCGCTGATCCAGGTCGGCATAGGCAACCGGCGCGGCGACTGGATTGCTGAATTGCTGGCCGGCCGCAATCGTGAGTTGGCCGCGCCGACCTTCAGCCCGGACGGCCTGTACCTGGCCAAAGTGGACTACGATGCGCGCTGGGGCTTGCCACCGACCGATGGCTCGCTGCCATTTGCTCTTTGAACAAGGATCGTTGCCCGTTATTTTGCGAGCCGCGATCCCAGCCCCCTGATCTGTCCTTTATCGTGATGACCAAGCCTACCCCGGAACACCGCACCCGCATTAAGCTCTGCGGTCTGTCGACACGCGACGACGTAGCTGCTGCGGTCGCGGCCGGCGCAGATGCGATCGGGCTGGTGTTTTATCCGCCGTCGCCGCGCCATGTCAGCGCCGAACGCGCCGCCGAACTGCTCGCGGGCCTGCCGCCTTACGTGACGGCGGTCGGGCTGTTCGTGAACGCCAGCCTGGCCGAGGTGCAGGCGGTGCTGGCGCAGGCACCGATAGCAATGCTGCAATTCCATGGCGACGAGAGCCCGGAACAGTGCCGCGACATCGCGCAAGCGGTGGGCCGGCCCTTCATGCGCGCGCTCAGGGTGCGGCCCGAGACCACGGCCGCGGATTTGCTAGAATTCGCGCTGAGTTACCGTACGTGCGGCCCGCTGTTTGCGGGGCTGCTGCTCGATACCTGGAGCGATGCGTATGGTGGTACCGGAAAGGCATTCGATTGGTCTCTCGTTCCCGCAGACATCGCGCATCAGGCCGTTTTGAGTGGTGGCTTGAACGCGCAAAATGTGACTGACGCCGTGCGTCGGTTGCGCCCGCACGCGGTCGATGTCAGCAGCGGCATCGAAGCGAGCAAGGGCGTGAAGGACCACGCGCTGATGCGTGCCTTCGTCTCTGCCGTCCGCGTCGCGGACGCTTCCTGAAACAACACTGCAGCAAGCCTGCATCGCCGCCGGCCCGGCCGCGCGGCAATTCATCGCCCGCCGTGCAATGGCGGCAAGGAGAGAACTATGGACAAGCATCCCGAGGCCGTCGCTGCCTATGACCTGCCGGACCCGAGCGGCCATTTCGGCCCGTACGGCGGCAGCTTCGTTTCCGAGACGCTGACCTACGCGCTCGAGCAGCTGAAAGCCGAGTACGCGCGCTACAAAGACGATCCGGCATTCCTGAAGGAATTCCATGACGAGCTGAAGTACTTCGTCGGTCGTCCGAGCCCGATCTATCACGCGCGTCGCTGGTCGGCCGAGACCGGAGGTGCGCAGATCTACTTCAAGCGCGAAGACCTGAACCACACCGGTGCGCACAAGATCAACAACGTGATTGGCCAGGCATTGCTGGCCAAGCGCATGGGCAAGCCGCGCGTGATCGCCGAGACCGGCGCCGGCCAGCATGGCGTTGCCACCGCGACCATCTGCGCGCGCTTCGGCCTCGAGTGCGTGGTCTACATGGGCAGCGAAGATGTGAAGCGCCAGGTGCAGAACGTGTACCGCATGCAGCTGCTGGGCGCGACCGTGGTGCCGGTCGAATCCGGCTCCAAGACCCTGAAGGATGCGCTGAACGAAGCGATGCGCGACTGGGTTACCAACGTCGACAACACCTTCTACATCATCGGCACAGTCGCCGGTCCGCATCCTTATCCGATGATGGTGCGCGATTTCCAGTCCGTGATCGGTCAGGAATGTATAGAACAGATGCCCGAGCTGGCCGGACGCCAACCCGACTATGTGATGGCGTGCATCGGTGGCGGCTCGAATGCGATGGGCATCTTCCATCCGTACATCAATGTGCCGGGCGTGAAGCTGATCGGCGTCGAAGCGGCCGGCGAAGGTCTTGCGACCGGCAAGCATTCGGCATCGCTGACCGGTGGTGTGCCCGGCGTGTTGCATGGCAACCGTACCTACCTGCTGCAGGATGCGAATGGTCAGATCATCGAAACCCATTCGGTGTCGGCTGGCCTCGATTATCCGGGCGTGGGTCCGGAGCATGCGTGGCTGAAGGACAGTCATCGCGCCGAGTATGTGAGCGTCACCGATGACGAAGCGATCAAGGCCTTTCATGATTGCTGCCGCATCGAGGGCATCATTCCGGCGCTGGAGTCCAGCCATGCGATTGCGTATGCGGTGAAGTTCGCGAAGACCCTGCCGAAGGACAAGCTCATCCTCGTCAACCTGTCCGGTCGCGGCGACAAGGACATGCACACGGTGCAAGAGTATGACAAGGCCCATGCAGCGACGAAGCAATAAGTGCCGCCTGCTACCTCATTCAGCGAATCCAGGGATAACCACACGATGTCTCGCATAGACCAGACCTTCGCAGCGCTGCAATCGAAAAAGAAAAAAGCGCTGATTACTTTCATTACCGCCGGTGATCCGGCGCCTGAGCTCACCGTGCCGCTGATGCATGCGATGGTGGCGAGCGGCGTCGACATTCTCGAGCTTGGCGTGCCGTTCTCGGACCCGATGGCCGAGGGGCCGGTGATCCAGCGTGCCAACGAGCGCGCACTGGCCAAGGGCGTGACCATGCACGATGTGCTGGATTACGTGCGCGAATTCCGCAAGACGGATACAAGCACGCCGGTGGTCTTGATGGGCTATGCGAACCCGATCGAGCGCATGGGCATGCAAGACTTTGTCGATGCCGCAAAAGCGGCCGGTGCCGACGGTGCGATCGTCGTCGATTACCCGCCGGAGGAATGCGCCGCGTTTGCGAAGGCACTGCGGGCAGTCGACATGGACCTGGTGTTCCTGCTCGCGCCGACGTCGACCGAGCAGCGCATCCGTCAGGTAGCCGAGATCAGCAGCGGCTTCTCGTACTACGTATCGCTGCGCGGCGTGACCGGCGCCGGCCATATCGACACCACCGAGGTGGCCGAGCGCATCAATGCGATTCGCCAGCATGTGAAGCTGCCGATTGGCGTCGGTTTTGGCATCCGCGATGCGGAGACGGCGGCGGCCGTCGGTTCGGTGGCTGACGCGGTCGTGATCGGCAGCCGCATCATCCAGGAGCTGGAAAACACGCCGGCCGGGAAGTCCGTCGAGGCGGTGCAGGCTTTCCTGGCGCCGATCCGCAAGGCGCTGGATACCTTGCCGGGCTGAGGCCCATCCATCAAAGTCGCCGGATCCCGGCCGGTGCCGGGATGACCTCGCTTCATTGCTCTTGCCATCCTGGCATTTTCCTGCCGCTGGCCTCCGGCCGCTTCTCCCAGTAAAATGCCGGGCTATTCCGGCGCACCACGCCCGACACGAGAAAGAGAGCCTCCATGAGCTGGCTAGAAAAACTCCTCCCGCCCCGCATCCAGCGTTCCGACCCCAACACCCGCCGTTCGGTCCCCGAAGGCCTGTGGGTCAAGTGCCCGTCCTGCGAATCCGTGCTGTATCGCACCGACCTCGAATCCAATCAGCAAGTCTGCCCCAAGTGTGATCACCACATGCGTATCCGCGCGCGTGATCGCCTCGATGCGCTGCTGGATCAGGAAGGCCGTTACGAGATCGGGCAGGAAGTGCTGCCGGTCGATACGCTGAAATTCAAGGACAGCAAGAAGTACCCGGATCGCCTGAAGCAGGCGCTCGACGCGACTGGCGAGACCGATGCGCTGATCGTGATGGGTGGTGCGGTCATGTCGCTGCCCGTCGTTGTGGCCTGCTTCGAATTCGAATTCATGGGCGGCTCGATGGGCGCGGTTGTCGGCGAGCGTTTTGCGCGCGGCGCGCAGGTCGCGCTGGAGCAAAAGGTGCCGTTCATCTGCATCACCGCCACCGGTGGTGCGCGCATGCAGGAAGGCCTGCTGTCGCTGATGCAGATGGCCAAGACCACGTCGATGCTGACCAAGCTGTCGGAGAAAAAGCTGCCCTTCATCTCGGTGCTGACCGACCCGACCATGGGTGGCGTGTCCGCGTCGTTCGCGTTCATGGGCGATGTGGTGATCGCCGAGCCGAAGGCGCTGATCGGTTTTGCCGGCCCGCGCGTGATCGAAAACACCGTGCGCGAAAAGCTGCCGGAAGGCTTCCAGCGTTCCGAGTTCATTCTGCAGAAGGGCGCGATCGACATGATCGTCGACCGTCGCAAGATGCGCGAAGAGATCGCCCACTTGCTCGCACTGCTGCAGAACCAGGCGCCGGAAGTGCTGGCCTGATTCACGCAGTCTGAAATTTGTCGGATCATCAAGTCGAAAGCCGCTGGGCCCCGGCCTGCGCCTGCCGAAGCGCCACGGCATGTATGCCGTGGCGTGGGCGAACCACTGCAGTCCTGAACTGAATTTCATCGCGCTCACCCCGATCGAGCCGCGTTCTTCCTACCTGCTGCCTCATGCAAGCCCCATCCTCGCTAAACGACTGGCTAAGCCGCCTCGAAGCGCTGCACCCGAAGGCCATCGACATGGGCCTCGAGCGCGTGGCCTCAGTCTGGCAGCGCATGAACGTGACGCTGACGTGCCCGGTGATCACCGTCGGTGGCACCAATGGCAAGGGCTCGACCTGCGCGATGCTGGAATCGATCCTGATGCAGGGCGGTTACCACGTCGGCCTGTATACATCGCCGCACCTGATCGACTTCAATGAGCGCGCACGTATCGATGGCCAGATGGCGAGCGATGCGCAACTGGTGGCGGCGTTCGATGCCGTTGACGCCGCACGCGGTGACACCTCGCTGACTTATTTCGAATTCAGCACGCTGGCAATCCTGAAGCTGTTTGCAGATGCCGGCCTCGATGCGGTGATCCTCGAAGTGGGGCTGGGCGGACGGCTGGATGCGGTCAATATCATCGATGCCGATGTCGCGATCGTCACCAGCGTCGACCTGGACCACATGGAATACCTGGGCGACACACGCGACAAGATCGGTTTCGAAAAGGCGGGCATCTACCGCGCCCGCAAGACCGCGATCTGCAGCGACCCGCAACCGCCGCAAACCCTGATCGACCATGCGAATGCGATTGGCGCCGACCTGTGGCTGTTTGGCCGTGATTTCAATTACGCCGGCGACCGCCAGCAGTGGAACTATGGCGGCCGCAGTCAGCGCCGCAATGCGCTCGCCTATCCCAGCCTGCGCGGCGCCAACCAGCTGCTGAATGCGAGCGCTGCGCTGGCGGCGCTGGAAGCGCTGCGTGAACGTCTGCCGCTGGGCGCGCAGGAAGTGCGCACCGGCCTCGTGCTGGTGGACTTGCCGGGCCGTTTTCAGGTCTTGCCCGGTCGGCCATCCGTGATCCTCGACGTTGCGCACAACCCGCTTGCAGCGGCCACGCTGGCGCAGAACCTGGACAACATGGGCTTTCATCCGTACACCTTCGCCGTGTTCGGCGCGATGGCCGACAAGGACATCGCCGGCCTGCTGTCGCATGTGAAAGACAAGATCGACCACTGGTGCCTGACAGACTTGCCGATGCCGCGTGCTGCCACTGCGATGCAACTGGCAGCCAAGCTGCAACAGGCGGGCATTGCCGACAGTGCCGATGCCGACGCCGAGCGCAGCGTGCGATGCTTCGACAGCCCGGCTGCTGCCTATGACGACGCACGGAAGCGTGCCGGTGAGAATGATAGAATTGTGGTCTTCGGATCCTTCCTGACCGTCGCCGGCGTACTGGCGCTGCAGCGGAAGGCCTGACCACAGGTGCGGATGGCCGCGCAAGGCTGCGGAGCCCGCTTCCGTGACTGCGTGACCTCGTCAGTACCCTGAACGCCAACCACGAATTCCTTATGGGCTTGTTCTCGCTCTTCGGCAAAAAAAAGCAGGATACGGACGACGACCTCGACATGCCTGTCAAGCCGCGCCGCCGTGCGAAGGCACAGGAAGACGAGCCGCTCGACCCGATGCTGCCGGAGAAGAAGCGCGCACGGCGTCGCCTGATTGGCGCCACCGCGCTGGTGCTGGCCGCCGTGATCGGCTTGCCGATGGTATTCGACTCCGAGCCCAAGCCGCTGTCCGACGATGTCGCGGTGCAAATCCCGTCGCGCGAAAAAGCGGGCCCGAACACCAGCACACCGCTGCCTTTGCCGCCGGCCGATCCGCAGGCTGCAGAACCGGCAAACGCGGAAGCGCCGAAACCCGACACCCCGAAAACCGAAGCGCCGAAGCAGGACGCACCGAAGCAGGACGCATCGAAGCAAGAGGTATCGAAGGCCGAGCCGTCGAAGGCCGATGCGGCCAAGCATGATGCAGTCAAGCACGACGCAGTCAAGCACGATGTCGCGAAGGCGGACACGCACAAGGCTGACGAGCACAAGGCCGACACCCACAAGTCCGAAGCCCACAAGCCCGATACCCACAAGTCCGACAATCATGCCGACAAGGACAAGGGGCGCTATGTGGTGCAGGTCGCGGCTGTCGCCAACAAGGCCAAGGCCGAAGAATTGCAGAACCGCCTGAAGAAGGCCGGCATCAAATCGTATTCGCAGAAAGTCAGCACCAAGGATGGCGAGCGCTTCCGCGTCCGTGTCGGCCCGTTCGCCTCACGTGATGAAGCGGACAAGATGCGTAGTCGCCTCGGCAAGATGGGTCTGACGGCTGCGTTGCAGCCGGCCTGAGCGGGCGCCGCAATCGTTTCATGTTTTTCGGTCCCGACGAGCAGGGGCCGGCAGTTTTTTGAAGGAGTCCACCCATGTGTGGCATCGTTGGCGTCGTTTCGCACAGCCCGGTCAACCAGCTGATTTATGACGCGCTGCTGCTGTTGCAGCATCGCGGACAGGATGCCGCCGGTATCGCGACCAATCATGGTTCGACTTTCAGCATGCACAAGGCCAATGGTCTGGTGCGTGATGTTTTCCGTACCCGCAACATGCGTTCGCTGCCCGGCAATACCGGCATCGGCCAGTGCCGCTATCCGACGGCGGGCTCGTCCAGCGAAGAAGAGGCGCAGCCATTCTATGTGAACGCACCATTCGGCATCACGCTGGCGCACAACGGCAACCTGACCAATGCCGCGCAGCTGAAGCTGGAGATGTTCAAGAACGACCGTCGCCACATCAACACCGATTCCGATTCCGAAGTATTGCTGAACGTGCTCGCGCACGAGATCCAGCAGTGCACCACCGGCCTGTCGCTAGACCCGGGCACGATGTTCAAGGCGGTACAGGCGCTGCACAAGCGTGTGCGCGGCTCTTATGCGGTGGTGGCGCAGATCGCCGGCCATGGCTTGCTGGCCTTCCGCGACCCGTATGGCATCCGTCCGCTGTGCATCGGTTTCAATGACACCGACAAGGGTCCCGAGTACGTGATCGCCAGCGAATCGGTGGCGCTCGAAGGTCTGGGCTTCCACTTCCTGCGCGATGTGATGCCGGGCGAGGCGCTGTTCATCGACAATGATGGCAAGCTGTACAACCAGCAGTGCGCGGAAAACCCGACGCTCAATCCCTGTGCGTTCGAATTCGTTTACCTCGCGCGTCCGGACTCGGTGATCGATGGCGCATCGGTCTATGCAAGCCGCCTGAAGATGGGCGAGCACCTGGCCGACAAAATCCGCCGCGAGATCACGGACGGCGACATCGATGTCGTGATGCCGATCCCGGATTCATCGCGTCCGTCCGCGATGGAACTGGCGCTGAAGCTGAACCTGACCTTCCGCGAAGGCTTCATCAAGAACCGCTACATCGGCCGCACCTTCATCATGCCGGGGCAGGGCGTGCGCAAGAAGTCGGTGCGCCAGAAGCTCAATGCGATCAGCTCCGAATTCAAGGGCAAGAGCGTGCTGCTGGTCGATGACTCCATCGTCCGTGGCACCACCAGCCGCGAGATCGTGCAGATGGCACGCGACTCGGGCGCCAAGCGCGTGATTTTCGCTTCCGCCGCGCCGCCGGTGAAATTCCCGAACGTGTACGGCATCGACATGCCGACCCGCAGCGAGCTGATCGCCTACGGCCGTACCGAAGAAGAGGTGTGCCGTGAGATCACCGCCGATGCGCTGGTGTACCAGGATATCGATGCGATGAAGCAGTCGATCATGGATGTCAATCCGCTGCTCAAGCGCTTCGAGGCGTCATGCTTCGACGGCGAATACATCACCGGCGATATTTCGCCGGACTACCTGGATCGCATCGAGTATGTGCGCGCGAACCCGAAGCCGATCGCCGAGGACACGGTGCGCACCCAGCTCAACCTGAACCTCGCACGCGTCGACTGAACGATGCATTGCATCGTTCATGATCGCCCATGACCGTCGATGACTGACAAAAAGACCTACGGATTCACCACCACCGTGCTACACAGCGATCGGCAAAAGCCGATCGAGCATGGTTCGCTGCACAAGCCCATCCACACCGCAGTGGCGTTCGGCTACAAGGACGCGCGCGAACTGGCAGAAGTCTTCCAGGGCAAGAAGCCCGGCTACCGTTATGGTCGCCAGGGCAATCCGACCGTGTCGGCGCTCGAAGACAAGATCACGCGTATGGAAGACGGCATGGCGACGCTGTGCTTTGCGACTGGCATGGCCGCAGTCGGCGCGCTGGTGCAGGGCTTGCTGCGCGCGGGCGACCATGTGGTGTCGTCGGCCTTCCTGTTCGGTAACACCAACAGCCTGTGGCAGACAGTGGCGCAGCAGGGCATGCCGGTGTCCTTCGTCGATGCGACCGATGTCGCGCATGTCGAGGCAGCGCTGCAGCCGACTACGCGCATGGTGTTCGTCGAGACCATTGCGAACCCGCGCACGCAGGTGGCGGACCTGGAGCGCATCGGTGCGCTGTGCCGCGAGCGCGGCATCCTGTACGTGGTCGACAACACGATGACCTCGCCCTACCTGTTCCGTCCGAAAGCGGTGGGTGCGGGCATCGTCATCAATGCACTGACCAAATCGATCGGCGGCCACGGCAATGCGCTCGGCGGCAGCCTGACCGATACCGGCCTGTATGACTGGACGCGCTATCCCAACATTGCGGAGAGCTACAAGCGCTTCGATCCCAAGGTATGGGGCATCGCGCAGTTGCGCGCGAAGGGCTTGCGCGATTTCGGTGCCGCACTCGGCCCGGAAGCGGCCCACCACCTGTCGGTCGGCTCGGAGACCATGGCCCTGCGCATCGAGCGTGAGTCATCGAACGCACTGGCGCTGGCGCACATGCTGTCCGAAGACCCGCGCGTGTCGGCCGTCTATTACCCGGGCTTGCCGTCCCATCCTCAGCATGCGATTGCGGCATCGCTGTTCCGCGCCTGCGGCGGCCTGTTCAGCTTCGAGCTGAAAGCAGGCCTGGATTGTTTCGATTACCTGAATCGCCTGAAGCTGGCTGTCCCGGCCAGCAACCTCGGTGACGTGCGCACGCTGGTGATACCGGTAGCGCACACCATCTTCCACGAGATGGGGCCGGCACGCCGGGCGTCGATGGGGATTGCGGAATCGCTGATCCGCGTGTCGGTTGGTATCGAAGACACCGAAGACCTGGTTGAGGATTTCCGTCAGGCGCTCGACGCCTGAACCCGCGTCCCGCGTTTCACGCAGAGCCGACGTCACCACCGAAGGCTGTCCCGGCGCCTGAACCTGCACCTGAACCTGCGCCTGCGTCAGAGCGGCAGTCAGGGGCCGAGCGTGCGTGCCGCGCGCCGGCTGAAATAACTAACGCCGTCCGGCATCGCAAACCGCATCAGCCGATCGAGCAGTGCATCCGGCTCGCTGTCTTCGAGCAGCAGCGCGCGATGTTCGCGGCGCAGATAGCCGGCTTCCTGCTGCTTGTCCAGGAAGCGCAGCAAACCATCGTAGAAGCCATTCACGTTCAGCACGCCGACCGGCTTTTCGTGATAGCCGAGCTGTAGCCAGGTCATCACCTCGAACAATTCTTCCAGTGTGCCGATGCCGCCGGGCAGTGCGATGAAGCCGTCGGACTTCTCTGCCATCAGTGCCTTGCGCTCGTGCATGTCCTTCACCACATGCAGCTCGGTCAGTTGTGCATGGCTGACCTCGGCCGATACCAGCGCGGTCGGCATCACGCCGGTCACGCTGCCGCCGGCGGCCAGCACCGCATCGGCGATGATGCCCATCAGCCCCACATGCCCGCCGCCATACACGAGTGTGATGCCACGGTCGGCCATCCGTGTGCCCAGTGCACGGGCGGCCGCCGCATGTGCAGGATCGTGACCGGTGGAGGAACCGCAATAGACGCAGAGCGCGCGCAGCTTGTTATTCATACGCCGATCATAACTGATGGGGGTGGCGTGTCAGTCCGGCGGCAGCAGCACGTCATCGATCGCGTGGATGATGCCGTTGTCGGCGGCCAGGTCGCTCTCGGTCACACGCGCACCATTCACCGTCACCATGCCATTGTCCGAGGTCAGCTTCAGCGCCTGTCCCTGGTTGCTGCGCATCAGGCCGGGCTTGACCTCGGCCACCTTCAGGCGGCCGCTGACGATGTGATAGCGCAGCACGCGCGCCAGTTGCTCCGGCTCCTTCAGCAGCGCTTGCCACTGGCCGTCAGGCAGCTGGTCGATCGCGCTGTCGCTGGGGATGAACAGCGTGTAGGGGCCGTCGGCCTTCAGTTGCCGGGTCAGGCCGGCGACCCGCACCGCATCGACGAAATATCGGAACGAGCCGGCGCGGCGCGCGGTGTCCAGCAGGTCTTCCGCAAGGGCCGAGGGGGGCGCCACTGCGAGTGCGAGGCTCAGGATCAGGCTGCGAAACCGACTGAATGGCAGGGTAGTGCGCCGGCGCAAGCGCGTGGACGCTGGCGGGGGTGGTGCGGCAGCCGGCAATACTGGCGATCCTGTGCCGCCTGTGCCGCCCGTGCCCCCGCGGCGGGCGGCCCTGCGGGGAGGGATCCACGGTCGGCAGGCCCACCGCCACCGCTGAAAAAAGAAAGCTTTTCCAGGGGAAATTGTCATATTTCGGTCATTGCCTTAACAATAAGGCCTGCATCTGTGATTCGGCTGCCGTATAATCGCCAAAGTTCAAAACTGCGTAGCCTTTTTCCTAACTAATGAGTACGGAACCCAAACTCTCGTTCAAGCAGCAACAACTGATCGTTCGAGAGAATGCGATCGTCGACGCGACCAATACCTTGCTCGCGAAGAAAGGCTACGACCTGATGACGATGGACGAGGTCGCGGCCGAAGTTGGCATTGCGAAAGCCAGTTTGTACAAGCATTTCCCGTCGAAGGAAGCGCTGGCTGCGGCGGCGATGATTCGCCTGCTGGAAAACACGCTGGCCTTCGTTCGCGGCTTGCCGGGCAACGTGTCTGCGATCGAGCAATTGAAGTCGGTGCTGAAGTGGGCCCTCGAAACGCGCATGAAAGGCGGCTTGCCGACCTTGCCGGCCGAGAACAACAGCCTGCGTGATGCGCTGTTGAACAACCCGCGCTACATCAGCCGTCTGATGGACCTCAATGAATTGATGGGCGAGCTGATCGAAAAAGCACGCGGCGAAGGCGCGATCCGTGCGGACCTGCCGACCGATGTCGTGCTGTTCACGGTCTATGCGCGTTCCTGTGATCCGACGGTGGACTACCTGCGCCTGAACGAGCAATACGACGACGACAAGGTGGTCGACTTCATGCTGTCGACCTGCTTTGACGGACTGAAATAATTTCCTGCATCACCCTGTCGAGCACGGCAGGGTCGAATCCCAGCGCGACATGGCCGACGAGGTCGAACGCGATATTTTCTGCCCCCGGCAATACCGCAGACTGCTGTGGCGACACAATGTTGTCATGGCGTGACCAGATCGACAGTATCCGTTGGCGCAATGCCGGCGTCTCCGATGCGGCGAGTCGGTTCAGCCAGGCATCGGCATCCTCACCGGGCGGCACCATTTGCCGCGCATTGCGTCCGGCACCAAAGCTGGCTAGCCAACTGCCGAAGTGCGGTGTGCCGAGCGTAATTACGCGCGCGACGCGTGGGTCACCGTTACTGTCATGGCGGCGCATCCACGCGCGCGCAGCGAGGCCGCCCATGCTGTGGCCGACGACGATGATCCGTGATGCGCCGGTCGCATGGCACAGCAGCGCGGCCTGTGCATCGATCAGGTCGGCATAGTCATCGATGCTGCCCAGCACCGGTTCGAGATCGATACTCAGATGGCTGATGCCGGCGGCCTGCAGCCGCATTGAAAGTGGCTGCCAGAAGCCGCTGTTGGCGCCGAAGCCATGCAGCAGCAACACGGGACAAGCGTGGTCACCGGGCAGCACGACCAGACGTGGCCGTGCGAACGGGAACAACAGAAACCAGCAGCGCATGCTGCACCAGAATTCCTGCACGACGCGCGCTGCCAGCAGCAAGTGCGGCGCGCGCGAGCCATCACCCCTGCGCTGTTTCAGGGCGCCGGACAACACATAGTTATTGATGATGATGGCGGCGCGCAGCGATGTCAGCAGCGCGGCGCTGGCCAGCACCGCCAGCGGGGGCGACGAGATCAGTCCGCCCTGGAGCAGCAAGAAGCTGAGCGCGACCAGCGTCGCCAGCTGCAGCAGAATGATGAAGCGTGTGAGGGTCGCGATCACGCGCGATGCAGTACCACCCGCGTGCCGGCCAGCCGGTCGTGCAGGAACTGGCGGTCGCGATCCAGCATCGACGCCAGCGCCCACAGCAGCATGTTCAATGCCGGCAGCAGCAACAGCATCCAGCCTTGCGCACCGATCGCGCGTGCCAGCGCCAGGCCGGGCAGGAACCAGCCCCAGGCCATCAGGTAGCGCACCAGCGCGCGGCGCCAGTGAATGGTCTGGCCATCGAGCCCGATCACGCGAATGCGCCAGGTCTTCATCGCCAGCGTTTGCCCGCCATGGGTCCAGAACCAGCCGAAATACACGCCCAGCACCACGAACAGCCAGTCCTGCAGCGCGTCCCGCAGGTACAGCGCATGGCGCTGCTGCAGCAGGGTGGAGAACAGCCAGGTCGCGAGGAACAGCACGCCGAACAGCAGCATCGCCTCGTACACCATGCACAGCAGCCGGTTCTTCAGCGGTGCCGATGGGGCGGGCGAGGCGTCAGCAGCCGTGGCAGCTGTGGCACCCGTGGCACCCGTGGCAGCAGCGAGCGCGGTATCCGGGGTGTTCGGGGCGTTCGGGGCAGGATTCGGGGCGGTAGCCGGGGTGGGCG
>JACCDN010382089.1_pt1 | contig 18359 bp, 14 predicted proteins | sample 7441691 | NCBI WGS metagenome assembly JACCDN01 (sample SAMN15323439, study PRJNA562643) | freshwater metagenome | isolation source: river surface water | place: USA:Blue River Watershed | collected 2017-08-16
GTCGAGCGCCATCTGCCATACCTTCAATACGAGATTCGTTGAGCAAGAGACGGTCCTGCATCTGAGGATGCATATCTTCCTTGCGCGCATTAGCCATATCCAATTCATTGGCAGCGAGAATTTCAGAAGACCGGGCAATGAGCGAGGCAGCGATTGCTTCGAGCGCCGTTTTGCGTTCTGCGCCACTTGCCGTCGATAGTGAACGTGCAGCAAGGCGCGCCTTATCGGCTAAATCAGCGATGAGAGCTGTGGCATCCATGGGGCCGAGTCTACCCTTTCAGCCTCGCAGCTAGCGGGTAGTTGTTCTCTTCAATATAAATCGGTCAACCGTTCTGGAAGTCTGCGGATAGGCACTCAATGTAGGAGTCAACGTAGCTTTGATTGTCTGGTGAGCTGTTAGTGAAGGCTTAAAGGAGCATGTCACTGTAATTGGAGTAGTTCCCGAAGCAACTTTGTTGATACATCCCGGAATTCTCTTATTGGCAACGGTAAAAGTTACCTTTCCAGCAACAGATACCTCAACAGAGAGGGTCGTACTGACTCCCTTTGATAAAGGATCGGCAACAGTCAGAGTCACACTGATTGGGGTTGAAGAGTTATTGGTAATGGTGCGGGAAGTTATCTGAGCAAGCTCATTTCCTGCTTGATCTATCCAACGTCCAAGTGCATTTCCGCTCAGTGGACTGTAAGCGAAGGTGACCGATGCTCCGGTTGGGATTGCGCGACTTAACGTTAACGTTGCAACCGATCCAGTAAAGCTTGTCTGTGTGACCGAGATGGCGCTACCGCTATCTGAGACTGCGTACCACCCATAGACCTGCATTGAATTTGTGATCGTTTCACTTGCAGTCAAAGTTATAGCCGTGCCCGCGGAATTTACTGCAATTGAAGAGAGTGTTGGTGCAGTGTTATCCACCCGGATCGTTGCAAGGATTGCAGAAGATAAGTTATTGAAACTATCGGCGGCATAGAGGTTGTAGAGGCCATCATTGAGTGATGAAAGAGTAAGCGTGGTATTTGAATTAATGGCTGATATCGATACCGAGTTCTTGTTTGCCGAAGCAGCCGCAGTGATATTTGCAACGCTTGCAACAGAGACGGATTGATTGACTAGATAGACGGTACCCAGCTCGTTTGATCGCACTGTAATTGTGTCACCGTTCTTGCCAATTGTGCGTGAGTCGATTCGTGAAACAGTTGGTGCGGTTGCATCTGCCAAGGGCGTTACCGTTGGATTTATTGAGATTAAGAGCTTAAAACTGTCAGGAGCTGGACATGAACCCATTCCCCCGCCTTGCGAACAGAATGTCCAGTCTGGGTTTGCGACGGGGTTTGAACCATATCCAACTTCAGCGGTGTAGCCGTTTGCATATCCAGTGTTGTTCCAGACAAATACAGCTTTGCTATTTGTTAAATCGTGGACCTGGAAAGATCCATAGCTTCCATTGCCATTCTGCGTATCGCCCGAATCATAAGAGTCTGAACTTCCTGCAGGTGTAAGGGCTGAGGGACCCCAGCTGTAATCCCAAGGCCAAATTTCAAGCCTGCCGCTTGCACCGATCACCTTGGTTACGGAGGTGTTATTCGAATAGACGTTCATATCCGAAACGTTGGCTTGAACAATCCACTGCTGTCCCGAGTTAACAGAAGGGATAGCGATTCCTGATATTGATGGCGCTGTGGTTGCGGCAGTTGAGCCAGTTGCTCCGCCAGAGGGCCAGGTATAGAAATCAGTTTCAACATATCTAGCCGCGCTAGAGATAGTTGTCTCTAATCGATAACGAATGCGAGTGTAATTGGCGCTGGCGTAGGTGTTAGCCGCTTGGCCTCCAAGACTTGAGAGGCCATAACCTGAATCGTATGCAACGCTTCCATTGGAATTACGCCTTAATTGGCTAGTCGAGTAAATCGTCTGCCATGGGTATCCATAGGCACCTGTACCTGCCGATGTGTTCGCAGCAACGCGGATATATGTTGCAACTTGGTTTAGTCCAACGATGTCATATGTATATGTCGAAGAGCTTGTCGTTGTGCTTAAACTCCATGTTCCCGAAGTTCCTGATGTTGAATATTCGACTCGGTATCCAGTTACGCCGGTATCTATATCTGTTGGTGCTGACCAGGTGACGCGAATTCCTCCAGCAATCGCCGTCGCAGAAACATTCAATGGAGCTGAGGCATACCCACCAAAGGCGAGAGCTGTTGGTGAGATAGGAGATAGCAGTGTTGCGAAGACGGCGGCAACCAGCAGGCCGAGACGTAGACGCATGAGGTTAATTTACTAAAGGAGAACTAAATCGTCACGGTGCACAAGCTCGCGCTCGTACTCGGCGCCTAGCGAAGCTGCCAACTCTTTCGTTGATCGCCCTAGCATCTGTGGGATTTCTTCTGAATCAAATGCAACGAGCCCACGTGCAATGACCTTTCCATCTGTTGCGGCGAGTTCGACTGTATCTCCAGCGGCAAACGAACCTTCAACCGCGGTAACACCGGCAGGAAGTAGGGAGACGCCTTTTTCGAGAATCGCAGTTACAGCACCATCATCTAGAACGAGGCGGCCTCGAGCAGAAGATGCATGTGCCAACCAGAGTAAACGTGAATTTGTTCGAGCAGCCTCTGCATGAAAGATGGTTCCAAACTCTTTACCAGCAAGTGCATCAACGGATTGAGCAAGGGATGTAAGGAGCATTGGAGTGCCGGCAGATGTTGCAATACGTGCAGCTTCAATCTTGGTAACCATTCCGCCGCTACCGACGCCAGCAGAGCCCGCTCCCCCGACATCAACAGAATCAATCTCAGCGAAGTTAGTCACCTCATGAATTGCCTGTGCACCTGCCTGTGATGGGTGTGCATCGTAGAGCGCATCCACATCAGAGATAAGAACCAATAGATCTGCTTGAACAAGAAGGGCTACCAGTGCAGCAAGGCGATCGTTATCTCCAAAGCGAATCTCAGCTGTGCCGACAGAATCGTTTTCGTTAATAATTGGAACAACACCTAGCGCTAGTAGGCGTGAGAGTGTCTGCTGTGCGGTGTTGTAATGAGAGCGACGAACTACATCTTCAGTTGTCAGCAACACCTGGGAAGAGACGATTGAGTGAGTGTTAAAGAGTTCGTTGTACTTTGCAATCAGGAGACCTTGCCCGACAGATGCAGCGGCTTGCTGTGTTGGAAGATCCTTAGGGCGTGAAGTGAGCTTGAGCGGTGCAAGACCTGCAGCGATTGCGCCTGAGGAAACAATCAGAACTTCTGCGCCACGTGCGCGTAGTGATGTAGCGAGATCAACGATCTTGCCAACGGCTGCGCCATCGAGAGCTGAACCAGCAGAACCAGTCAGCGAAGATGAACCGACCTTAAGGACGATGCGCTTGGCTTCAGTTACTGCCGAACGGTTCATGGCTTACTCCCTCACCGCGTTATCGTCGTAGTCATCGCCAAGATCGTGCGCATCTTCGGCAATTTCAGCCGCAATCTCTTCGATGCGAGGAGTATGCGGATCTGCAACCTTGTACTCCCACTGTTCTGCAATTTCTTCTTCGGTAAGTACATCTTCAACGCGCTCAGGTGCGTTCCATGTTCCTTCGAGGCGTGAATCTTCTCCACGGCGATGCAAGAATCCTGCAAGTTGTTCTGCGCCTGCCTCGATAGTTGGCTCCCAATCGAATACAACTTCGTTGATGCCAGAACCAATTCGAACTTCAGAACCTGCCACAGCGCCGGCCTTATAGAGAGCCTTTTCAACTCCCAGCTGTGCAAGACGATCTGCAAGATAGCCAATCGCCTCTGCGTTCTTAAAGTTTGTCTGAAGTACCCAGCGATACACCTTTGCTCCACGGACAGAGAATGATCCATCGCCATTTACTTGAACGGTAAAGCCAGAGTCATCGACTGCAGTTGGACGCAAGATGATGCGAGTGCGCTCTTCCGCCTTGGCTGCAACGCGCTCTGCCTGAACAAGGCGTGCCATTGCATAGAGAAGATCCTGAAGTCCTTCACGCGATGCAGCGGAAACCTTGTAAACGTCGTAGCCACGTTCTTTGAGTTGCTCTTCCACCATATCTGCCATTGCAGAACCATCTGGAAGGTCAATTTTATTGAGTGCAACGATGCGCTTGCGACCCTCGAGTCCCCCATAGAGCGCAAGTTCATTTTCAATTGCATCGAGGTCATCTATTGGGTTGCGATCTGTCTCAAGAGTTCCGCAATCGAGTACATGCACGAGTGCAACACAACGTTCAACGTGGCGGAGGAATTGAAGTCCTAAACCTTTTCCCTCAGAGGCGCCAGGAATAAGTCCTGGAACATCTGCGACGGTAAATCGAGTGTCTCCTGCTTGAACAACGCCAAGATTTGGAACAAGAGTTGTAAATGGATAATCGGCAATCTTTGGACGCGCTGCAGAGATTGCTGCAATCAGCGATGACTTACCCGCAGATGGGAAGCCAACGAGGGCAATATCTGCCACTGATTTGAGTTCGAGGGTAAGGATGCGTTCTTCACCTGGTTCGCCAAGAAGTGCAAAACCTGGTGCGCGACGCTTTGATGATGCGAGTGAGTTATTTCCTAATCCACCCATTCCACCGCGAGCTGCAAGGAATGTTGTGCCGATGCCTACGAGGTCAGCGATCTGCACGCCATTTTCATAAATCACTGTTCCGTTAGGAACTGGCAAAACAATATCTTCACCTGAAACGCCATCTTTGCGATCGCCATAACCTTGGTGGCCTGAAGTCGCCTTACGGTGTGGTGAGTGGTGGAAGTCGAGGAGCGTTGTGACAGATGAATCGACGACGAGAATGACATCGCCACCGCGTCCGCCGTTACCGCCATCTGGACCGCCGAGCGGTTTGAACTTCTCGCGCTTTACAGAGACGCAACCATCTCCGCCTTTTCCGCCCGTTGCAAAGAGCTGCACGCGATCAACGAATGTTGTCATCGAACTTCTCCTTTGCTTCTATCTCTCAATATTGGGGATTGAAATTGCTCTGTAATAAAAAAGCGGACCGCTATGAATGCGGCCCGCTCTCTTAAGAGAAACCTAAATTAAACTGCTGGGACTACATTCACTACGCGACGACCGCGAGCGCGACCGAACTCAACTGATCCTCCAGCGAGTGCGAAGAGAGTGTCATCCTTGCCGCGGCCAACGTTTGCGCCTGGGTGGAAGTGTGTTCCACGCTGACGTACGAGGATCTCGCCTGCATTGACAACCTGTCCACCGAAGCGCTTGATGCCAAGGTACTGTGGATTTGAATCGCGACCGTTACGTGTCGAGGAGACACCCTTCTTACTTGCCATTTGTGTCTACCCCTTTACTTTGCACCGCTGATAGCGGTGATCTTGACTAGTGTGTGCTGAGCACGGAAACCTTGACGGCGACGGTGACCGGTCTTGTTCTTGTAACGAAGGATGTCGATCTTTGGACCCTTTGTCTCTTCAAGAATCTCGCCAGTGACTGTTACGCCTGAGAGAACCTTTGGATCAGTTGTGACGTTTGCGCCATCAACTACAAGAAGCGTAGGAAAGTTAACTGATGCGCCAACCTTGGCATCAATACGGTCAACAGTGATGGTCTCGCCAACTGTTACCTTCTCCTGGCGACCGCCAGCTTTTACGATTGCGTACACGCGTGAACCTCGAGTTCTTCTAGATAAATAAGCCTGGAGCCGAGCTCCGGGCAGGCGATAAGGATACGGATTTCGCACCCTTAGGGTCAAATTGGCTCTTTTTTGGGCCTGGCTAGGCGGTGATCACTCCAGAGCTTGCGGCGCGACGGCGGCGCTTACCCTTGGGGTTCTTGCCAGCCTCTGGCTCTTGTGCGACCGCTTTCTCAGATATTTCACTGTTGAGCGTCTCACGAAATTCATGCTCTGTCGCAGAATCCTCATCGTTATCGGCCACATCTGGATGATGGGCGCTCTGAGAATTTACCTGAGGCATCGGCGCCTTCATCTTTACCGGATCCATATGGATATGGATACCGCGGCCATTACATGAATCACATGTGGTTGAGAAAGCTTCGATAAGTCCCTGACCGACGCGCTTACGAGTCATCTGGACGAGACCGAGCGAGGTTACCTCTGCTACTTGGTGCTTGGTGCGATCGCGACCAAGGCACTCAACGAGGCGACGAAGTACGGCTTCACGGTTTGATTCAAGAACCATATCGATGAAGTCGATAACAACGATTCCACCAAGGTCACGGAGACGGAGCTGACGTGCAATTTCTTCAGCGGCTTCAAGGTTGTTCTTGGTAACAGTCTCTTCGAGGTTTCCACCCTTACCGATGAACTTACCTGTGTTGACGTCAATAACAACCATCGCTTCGGTGCGATCGATAACAAGTGATCCACCTGAAGGTAGATAAACCTTGCGATCAAATGCCTTAGCAAGTTGCTCTTCTACGCGGAAGTCAGCAAAGAGATCGCCATTGCCGGCATATTTTTCGATGCGCTTTGAAAGCTCTGGTGCGATTGAGCCGAGGTAAGAACTAATTTCTTCCCAAGCCTCATTGCCTTGAATTGTGAGCTTGCGGAAATCTTCATTGAAGATATCGCGGATTACACGAACTGCGAGATCTGGCTCAGAGAGCAGAAGCGCTGGTGCGTGGAAGTTTGGATTCTCTGACTTCTGATAGATATCTTCCCATTGCGCCTTTAAGCGCTCGACATCTGCAGTGAGTTCTTCTTCAGAGACGCCTTCTGCTGCAGTACGAACGATTACTCCTGCAGTATCAGGAATGAGATTCTTCAAGATTGACTTAAGACGTGTGCGCTCTGATTCTGGAAGACGCTTTGAGATTCCCGACATTCCGCCGCCTGGTACGAAGACCACATAACGACCTGGCAATGAAATTTGGCTAGTAAGGCGTGCACCCTTTTGGCCGATTGGATCCTTAGTTACCTGAACTAATACTGGCTGGCCAGTCTTAAGGACCATCTCAATCTTGCGTGGTTCAGATTCAGAGATACCTGCAGCATCCCAATTCACTTCACCTGCATAGAGAACCGCGTTGCGGCCCTTTCCAATGTCAACGAATGCAGCTTCCATTGATGGAAGAACATTCTGAACTCGACCAAGGTAGACGTTTCCGACGTAGGAAACGTTGGCATTACGGTTGACGTAGTGCTCAACCATGACGTTATCTTCGATAACAGCAATCTGGATACGATCACCAATCTGGCGAACAACCATCTCGCGATCAACGTTCTCACGTCGAGCTAAGAAGTCTGCATCGGTAAGAATTGTTCCGCGACGGCGATATGGCTCGCGGTAAGAATCATTACGATCACGGCCACGATCACGTGAATTACGTGAATTACGATCACGGGTAGGGCGCTCACGGGTAGGGCGCTCTGTCTTCTCGCGAACTTCGCGGACCTTAACAACGGTGACTACGCCATCTTCATCAATGACTTCACCTGGAGTTACACCTTCGCCGGTTGCGCGGCGACGGCGACGTCGGCGATGAGTTGTGCCATCGGCATCTGTCGTCTCTTCTGAATCTTCCGATGAATCCTCTGAATCAGTTGATCCATCTGAATTCTCTGAACCTTCGGCGCCATTTGGCTTGCGACGACCACGACCACCACGGCGACGGCGGCGGTTGCGTGATGAACGACTCTCTGAATCAGAATCTGACTCTGAATCTGGACCATTGCTAGCAACTTCTGCTTCAACAGTTGGCTCTTCCTTGGCAACCTTTGCTGTCGCTTTTCGCACTTTAGCTGGAGCCTTCTCAGGAGTAGGTGCCTGGAATAGCGGAACTGGGACAGCTGCCTTCTTCCGTGTCTTCGGCGCTGACGCACCTTCTGAACTCTCTGGCTGATCTGGAACCTCTGCGACCTTTTTGCTAAATCTTGGTCCGGACACAACCGGCTCGGTGAATCCTGCATCGGTAACGACGGCAGTTTCTGGAGCCTCAGCTGAAGTTGATAGTGACTTCTTTGATGACTTTTTTACTGCGCGCTTACGCGGAGTTTTTGGCTCGATAGCCATATGTAAATACCTTCATTTCAAAATCTAAGTTGGCTAATCCTGGTGAAAAGCTTCTGGTCTTAAGCGGCGAGGCGCGATATAGATCGCTGGCCGCGCTCAAGATGTGTCGTAAGTATGGCAGAGGAAGGGTGAAATGTCCCATTCCTGCTCAAAATAAGCCCAGAATCAACCGCGGTGGCGAGCATGAACGTTTTGAAGCAGGCCAAAGCCGATGAGGTTCGCAAACATGCTGGAACCTCCGTAGGACATAAATGGCAGGGGCACGCCGGTCATCGGCATCAATCCCAGGGTCATCCCAATATTTTCAAAAGTTTGAAAAGCAAACCAAGCGATCACTCCCGTACACACCATCTGTCCGTAAGGATCTGATGATCTGCGCGCGATGCCAAATGCACGCATCAATATAACTATGTAGAGAAGAATAATAAATCCACTGCCAACGAATCCGAGCTCTTCTCCTGCAACAGTAAAGATGAAGTCGGTCTGCTGTTCTGGAACAAAACGACCATTTGTCTGTGGACCGTTAAAGAGTCCGGTTCCCAAGAGACCACCAGATCCTACGGTGATGCGCGCCTGACGTAATTGGTAACCAGAACCTTGGGCATCTGCATTGGGATCAACAAAAGCTTGCAGACGCTTCACCTGATACTCACTAATGACTCCAGCTTTTGTGGCAACAATTCCACCTGCGACGGCGAGAATCAATAGTCCGGCAACCCATTTCACTGGCGCACCTGATACGGCAAGAATTGCAACTACCGATGCGCTGATGATGAAGACGGTTCCCATGTCGGGTTGCAAAAGAATAAGAAGTATCGGAAGCGCTGCAACAGCGAGTGCGCGAAGTACATCATTCTTAGTTGGTTCATCTGAATTATGCGAACGTTCGGAGAGCAACATAGAGATTCCTACGATAATCGAAATCTTCGCAAGCTCTGCTGGTTGAATCTGGAAACCACCTGGAAGTGGGATCCACGCTTGCGCACCGTTGACCTCTGCACCCAATCCTGGAATCAATACAAAAGCCAGACCTAAGACTCCAAGCCCCCAGAGAACCGGCGTATACGCGCGGAGTAGGCGGTAATCAATCACCGTTGTTCCCCATGCAAGCATGATTCCAATTGCAATATTGATGACATGGCGCTTCAGGTAGTACTGAGGATCAAGCCCATTTGCGGCATACCAATCTCGGGTCGCTGCATAGACAAGAAGCGTGCCGATAAAGAGAAGTATTGCAACGGCAACGGTGAGCACTGGATCAAAGCCAGTAAATACCGATTGCTTGCGAGCTCTGCGGTATGGGTTGCGATAGTTGATAGAACTCACTTCTTCGCCTCCCCTGCTGGTCGCGTAGCTGGCGAAATCTTAGGCAATTTCACTGGTGGCTTCCCGGATGGGAACAATGCTGCAGCCTGATCGACCTTTCCGCCTTTTACGCCGAAGAGAGTTTCAAAGATTCCTCGCACACCAAGACCTGACGTACTTGCACCAAATCCTCCTTGGCTGACCATCATGACGACGACATAACGTGGTTGAGCAGCGGGTGCAAATGCTGCATACCAAGAGGAGTCATCCTTAAGTCGGCCATTGGGGTTCTTACCGAAAACTTGAGCAGTACCTGTCTTACCCGATGTAGGAATTGGGAAATTTGCGAAGACTCCGGCAGATGTACCGGTAAGGGTTACTTCATGCAGAGAATCATGGAGGAACTCAATCATCTCCTTAGAGACTCCGATATCTCCCATCTTCTCAGAAGAGAAAGTCTTGATGACTTTGCCATCATTAGAAACTACTGCTTTGGCAATCGTTGGCTTCCAAATTGTTCCGCCATTGGCGATGGCGCTATACATCTGTGCAAGCTTGATCGGAGTAATGACGGTATCGCCCTGACCGATTGAGAAGTTGACCGCATCTCCCGCGCGAATTTTGTCACCATCGATGCAGTTCTCTTTTGCCAACTGGATCAAGAATGGGGTCTGCTGCGCCTTTGTAGAGCGCTCTGAATAGTTGCAGTAGAAATCTTTATTCTGGTCATACCAAGATTTCTTCCAAGTGCGATCAGCGAGACGACTCTTTGACTCAGCGGGAAGATCAACGCCTGTCTTCTCCCCCATTTGGAAACGCTTTGCAGCATTGAAGAAATAATCGTTGGCATCTGACTTTGGCTTTAATCCACCATCACGAAGCCACTCATCGAAAGCGATTTGATACCAAATGGTGTCACAAGAGACAGCCATGGCCTGTTTCATATTGAGAACGCCTTGTGACTTTGACTCGAAGTTATTGAAGACTCGAGTTCCTACCTCAACCTTGGCCGGACAGGCGTAGCTCTTCTTCATTGAATAGCCGGCATCGTGGGCAGCAATCGCCGAGACGGTCTTGAAGGTGGAACCTGGTGCATAGAGACCTTGAAGTGCGCGGTTAAGTGCCGGCACATAACTCTTTTCGCTAAATAGATTTTCCGCCTCTTGAACGGTTAGCCCCTTTTCAAAAGAGTTTGGGTCAAATGTTGGGTAGGAAGCAATTGCCAAGACTTCACCATTAGTCGAATCCATGACAACGGCAGCGCCACCATCTGCATAACGGCCAGCAGCCTTTGCTCGGCGCACTGCATCAGCAAGGGCTTTTTCGGCAGATGCTTGTAGACGAATATCAATACTTGTAACGAGGTGGTTTCCGGGAATTGGTTTTGTATTCTGGCTGGTGCTTGTGACCGCTTCCTTGCGATCAACAATTACAGTTTTGATTCCAGGTGTTCCACGAAGATATGAGTCATATTGAATTTCAAGTCCGGCTTTACCAATCGATTCAGATCTAAAGTAAGAACGACCCCCTGCTCCTGAGAGATCGTAATCAGTAAGTGGGCCGACATAACCCAAAAGATGTGCGCCATTGACCCCGGCGATTGCAGGATAATTTCTGATTGCGATTGGAGTCGCTGAGATACCTGGATATTTATCTGAGCGCTCAACAATCTGAAGTGCAATCTGAGGATCGGCTTCCTTTGTAATCGGAATCGGTTGGAAACGTGATCCTGTCCAGCATCCAGCCTTCTTGCCCTTCGGCAGCTCACCACAGAGGCGAGTACGTTGCCAGACATCGGCAAAATTCAATCCGAGCAGGTCAGAGAGGTTCTTGACGACTGCATAACCTTTATCTTCCTGCTTATCAATCTTGGTGCGGTCAACTGTGATTGCTAGACCCACTTTATTGAGGGCGAGCGGCACTCCTGATGAATCAACGATCAATCCTCGCGTAGCAGGTGTTACGACATCGCGACTCTGAATACTCAGCGCGGCATCTTTATAAATAGGGGCCGCAGCTACCTGGAGATAGAAGAGGCGACCAAGAAGGGCGAATAAAAGTGAAGCGATAAAGATCTGAAGAAAGATGAGCGAGAGGCGTGCGCGTTGATTCATATTCGCGAGGCCGTTCCAAATACGAGTGCATGCAAACGAGAGATGATCGGCAAGAGCAACGGTGTGACAATGGAAGACCAGAATGCAGTGCCAAGGCAGATGAAGAGCACCTGCAGAATGCTGCCGAGCTCTTGACCGAGTAAGAGCCCAAAGAGCGCGAAGGCAATCTGTGCGCCAACAACGCCTGCCACTACTAAGAAGACAATGTTGAGTGGATTTGCCCGCACGTGATCATCTCCGTAAGAGAGAAATGAGACCACAAAGGAAACGAGGATAAGTACGAGTGTCCAATGGCCGAGCGGACCGGAGGTTGTCTCGGAGAGATCCATCAACAAACCCGCCCCGAATCCAGTGAGGGCACCGATCTCGGGTGTACTCATTGATGCCCAAGCTAATGTGAAGATAAGGATGAGTGAAAAACCTCCAGCAGGAAGGCGCATCTGCGTGACGAAGCCTTCTTGGAGTAGATAAACCACCGAGAAGATTGGAAAGGAAAGTAGGAATCTGCGCGAAATCATCTTCGCTTATCCGTTAGATGATGGGGACGGGCTGGGAGTCACAGTGACGGTGACGGTTGGAATTGGCGTTGGGCGTGGTTTTGCCGGAACCAATGAATCGCGTGGATCTGTCGATGGTGAAGAGATAACGACTGCTACGACTCCGAGAGCTGAGAAGTTTGCATAGAACTTCACATCTGCCGTCTGTGTAACGGCGCCAGCAGAGTTATCAACTGCAGTAACTTCACCGATTGGAACGCCAGGCACAAATGGTCGACCGCCATTGCTGCCTCGAGCAAGGATTGCATCTCCTACTTTCACAGCAGTGGTGTTATCGAGTAGTTGAAGAACACCCTTTCGTGTTCCTTGGCCACTTAAGATGCCGATTTGCTGGCTGCCAGCGATACGTGCGCCTACACGGAAGGCTGGATCAGAGGCCAACTGCACGACTGCGCTATTTGCATAGGCGATCTTTACAACTCCAACCAGGCCAAATCCAGAGATAACAGTCATATTAGTTTGAATGCCAGATTTTCTTCCGGCATCAATGGTGAGAGTCTGAGTGAAAGATGTACTTGATCCTTGCGAGATTACCTTTGCACCAACAACTTTAAACTCTCCCTTACCGGCAAGATCCAAGACGCCCTTTAACTGAGCAAGCTCTGCATCTGCAACTTTTCGGTTCAGTAAAGCTAAACGAAGTGCATCGTTATCTGCCTTTAACTTCTCAATCTGATTACGAGTACGTCCAAGGTGGGTGACATCAGATAAAAATGTACGGAATGGAGAGATAACCCATGAACCGACTTTTTGGACCGGAGTTAGAGCGGTTTGTGTGCCTGTACGTATTCCATCGATAACTTGCACACCGCGCAGATCAAGAGTGATCAGAAAGAGCGATGTGACAATGAGAACGATGAGAAGTAAGCGACCACGATTGTCGCCGCCGTATCGCACGAGAGAAAACCTTTAGCGACGTGGCTCTGAAATCAAAACCTTTTCAAGGGCTTCGAATTCTTCAATGCACTTACCAGAACCCTCAACAACTGCATCGAGAGGACGGTCTGCAATGTGAATTGGCATTCCAGTCTCGCGACGTAGACGCTCGTCGAGACCCTTGAGAAGTGCTCCGCCACCTGTAAGAACGATTCCACGATCCATAAGATCTGAAGAGAGCTCTGGTGGACACTTATCAAGCGTTCCCTTAACAGCGTTAACAATTGCATTGACCGGCTCTTCGAGAGCCTTGCGGATTTCCGCTGCTGTTACAACGATTGTCTTAGGTAGACCTGTAGCTAGGTCGCGACCGCGGATTTCTGCATCGTTCTCGCCCTGAAGCGGAAATGCAGATCCGATCGCCATCTTGATCTCTTCCGCTGTGCGCTCACCCAAGAGAAGTGAATATTCACGCTTTACCCAGTTAATAATCGATTGATCAAGCTCATCGCCGCCGACGCGGATTGAGAGAGCGGTCACGATTCCACCGAGTGAAATAACTGCAACTTCGGTTGTTCCGCCTCCGATATCGACAACCATGTTTCCGGTTGGCTCGTGGATTGGAAGACCAGCACCGATAGCTGCTGCCATTGGCTCTTCGATGATGTAGACCTTACGTGCACCTGCTGCATAACCAGCATCCTTTACTGCACGCTGCTCGACGCCTGTAATGCCTGAAGGAACACAGACAACGATACGTGGCTTAGCAAGGTAGCTGCGCTTGTGTACCTTCTGAATAAAGTAACGGAGCATGCGCTCTGTTGTATCGAAGTCAGCGATCACGCCATCCTTAAGGGGACGGATTGCGACGATGTTGCCAGGAGTACGGCCAATCATCTTCTTCGCTTCGATACCAACGGCAAGGATGCCTCCGGTATCTTGGTTTACAGCAACGACTGAAGGCTCATTAAGAACGATGCCGCGACCGCGTACATATACAAGTGTGTTTGCGGTACCGAGATCGACCGCCATATCGCGGCCAATAAATGACATCTTGCTTGACATTACTTACCTCCAAAGAAGATTGCTATTTCGCGAGCCGCTGACTCAGGTGAGTCAGAGCCGTGAACGAGATTCTGTGTGACCTTTGTTCCTGCATCGCGAGCGAGATCTCCGCGGATTGTTCCAGGGGCCGCAACTGTTGGATCAGTTGTTCCGGCGATGTTGCGGAATCCTTCGATAACGCGATTGCCTTCAACGACCATCGCGACAATTGGGCCAGAGAGCATGAACTCAACGAGTGGCTCGAAGAATGGCTTACCTTGATGCTCGGCGTAATGTTGTTCGAGCAACGCGCGATCTGCTTGCAGCATGCGCAATTGTGTAATGGTGTAACCCTTACGTTCGATGCGAGCGATGATTTCGCCGACCAAGGAACGAGCTACGCCATCTGGCTTAACGAGGACAAGTGTCTTTTCTAAAGTACTCACTCGCTCATTCTATTGGGGGTTAGGACTCCCCAGTAACACGGTCATTTTCAGCCTGAGCGAGCAGGGCAGCGCGGGCAGCCTCACCCTTTCGGCCGACAATAATGGCTGCAATCCAGAGACCGGCGAAAAGTAGGGCGAGAGGTGCCAAGGCCGGGACCACAACGGAGTAGCCAATCAGCATGAATTGGAGAACCGAACCAAGAATCCAGCCTGCGCGCTTCTTGAGCAGGCCAGGGGTGAGAAGAAAGAGAATGGCGATCGTTGCGCCAGCGACAATTGTCGAAGTCTCGTGTTGCTCGGCAACGAGCATCGCAAAACCCATGATGAAGAACTCCATCACCAAGACTGCTGAACCGAGAACTCGCATTACTGGCCATCCTTTGCAAAACGCTTGCGGACAATTGTGCGGGCTTCACCAACTGTGACAACTGAACCGGTAATCAAGATTCCGATCGTATCTTCGCTGAGCGGACGTACGGAATCCTTAATGGCTTTCTCGATCGCTAGATCAAGTGAATCGGCAGAGAATGTGCGGTCGGCTCCAAATATCTTTGATGCTAGCGCTTCGACCTCTGCTACTGGCATAGAGCGTGAAGAAGAATTCTTTGTGACGATGATGCAATCCATAACTTTCTCAAGTTCGATGAGAGCTCCTTGAACATCCTTATCCCCCATCGCCGCAAAGACGCCGATGACTTCGTCAAAGGTGAACTCGCTCTGGATGGTCTCAGTCAGCGCCTTTGCGCCGTGCGGATTATGTGCGGCATCAATAATGATTGTTGGGTCGCGATGAAGAACTTCGCAACGGCCTGGTGACTGAACATTTGCAAAGCCGGCAAGCACAGCCTCGTAATCGAGCTCTTGTTCTCCAAAGAAAGCTTCGACTGCAACTAGCGCTGCCGCTGCATTGGATGCCTGATGCTTGCCGTGAAGAGGAAGGAAGATATCTTCATACGTATCTTTTGGAGTCTTGATAGTCAGTAATTGTCCGCCCACTGCAAGAGTGCGGCTCTCAATTACATATTCGAGTCCTTCGCGGGCAATATCTGCGCCAACAAGGGCTGCCTGCTTAAGAAGTTCAACTGCCGCCTCTGGCTGTTGCTGAGCGAGAACTACAAAACCGCCCTCTTTAATAATGCCTGCCTTGGTCTTTGCAATCTCAGCAATTGTCGAACCTAGGTACTCGGTATGGTCGAGATCGATGGGCATGATGACTGAAACATCGGCATCGACAACATTCGTTGCATCCCATTCGCCACCCATACCTACTTCAATGACTCCGACATCAATTGGGTGCTCTGCAAATGCCGCAAATGCGAGTGCAGTCATCGCCTCAAAGAAAGAGATCGGCGTATCGAACTTTGAATCCATAAAATCCAAATAAGCGGCAATATCGTTGTAAGAGAAGATCATCGCCTTGGGATCAATAGGCTGACCGTTGATTGAAATTCTTTCAAGATATGACTCGAGATGCGGCGAGGTAAAGCGCCCTGTTCGAAGACCCATCTCAAAGAGAAGTGAGTCAATCATTCGTGCTGTAGTTGTCTTTCCGTTTGTTCCACCTACATGAATGGTGGGATATGTCAGCTGCGGTGAACCAAGAACATCAACAAGCGCCGCGATTCGCTCGAGAGTCGGAGCGATCTTTGTCTCAGGCCAACGCTTTAAGAGCGCCTGCTCGATTGCATCGATGCGCTCTTGATCATCGGGTGTAATTGCACTCATTACTTCAGCGCAGCCAACTGGGCGGTGATGCGTTCGATGTCAGCTGTTGTTGCTGCCTGACGTTCGCGAATCTCTTTCACAACGCTCTCTGGTGCTTTCGCCATGAATCCTTGGTTGTTGAGTTTGACCTCAGCAGTTGCGAGATCCTTCTTTGCAGTTGCAAGATCTTTCTCAAGGCGAGCACGCTCGGCCTCAACATCGACTGCACCTGAAAGATCGAGCTCGCACTTGATCGCACCAATCTCGACAGATGCGCTAGGTGTGAAATCACCAAGTTCAAGCTTAAGGAGAAATGCCATCGCTGATGAATATTGTGCAACATCAGCAGGTGCAACAAAACGACCAGGAATTTTCTGGCTTGGCTTAACGCCTTGGTCATTACGGAATCGGCGAACCTCTGTAATTACACGTTGCAACTGTGTAATTAAATCTTCTGATGTCTTATCAAGATGAGCAGGATCAGCTACTGGCCAGGCTGCGCTCATCAGAGTCACTCCCCCGGTAAATGTTGTCCAGAGCTCTTCAGTAAGGAATGGCATTACTGGATGGAGCAGGCGGAAGAGTTGATCGAGGACGTAACCCAAGACTCGCTGAGTTGATTGGGCATTTCCTGAGGCGAATGCTTCCTTCGAGAGTTCGAGGTACCAGTCGCAGAGGTCATCCCAAGCAAAGTGATAGATAACTTCGCTAGCGCGCGCGAATTCATAAGTATTGAGTAGTTCGCTGTATTCGGCTGTCGTCTCTGAGAGTCTAGAGAGAATCCACTTATCAATTGCATTGAGTGATTCGATGGGCGGCAGATCACCCTCAACTGTTGCCCCATTCATCATCGCAAAGCGAGTTGCGTTCCAGAGCTTGGTTGCGAAGTTACGAGATCCCGCAATCCAATCTTCAGCTAGCGCTTGATCTTTACCTGGGTTAGAACCGCGAGCAAGGGTAAAGCGAAGTGCATCTGCACCGTACTTATCGATAAATTCGAGTGGATCGACAACATTGCCCTTTGACTTTGACATCTTTTTACCGAATTGGTCGCGGACTAATCCGTGGAGAACAATCGTGCCAAATGGTGGAACACCATCCATGGCAAAGAGTCCGAACATCATCATGCGCGCAACCCAGAAGAACAAGATGTCATAGCCTGTTACAAGAACACTTGTTGGGTAAAACTTCTTGAGATCGTCGGTGTTATTTGGCCAACCTAAAGTTGAGAAAGGCCACAGTGCAGAGGAGAACCAGGTATCTAATACATCTGGATCTTGTTCATATCCAGCAGGTGCGCTCTCGCCAGGTCCGACAACAATTACTTCACCCTGTGGTCCATACCAAACTGGGATTCGGTGTCCCCACCAGAGCTGACGAGAGATGCACCAATCGTGCATTCCATCTACCCACTCGAAGTAACGTGGTGCGAGTTCTGCAGGCTCAATCTTTACGCGGCCATCACGAACAGCATCTCCTGCTGCCTTGGCTAGCGGTGCGACCTTTACAAACCACTGTTTAGAAAGTCGTGGTTCGACAGTTGTATCGCAACGTGAGCAATGACCGACTGCGTGAATATATGGACGCTTCTCGGCAACGATGCGACCTTCAGCGCGAAGTGCCTCAACGACAGCCTTACGTGCCTCAAAGCGATCCATGCCATCAAATGTGCTATTGGTATTGATGACCTTTGCATCCGCATCGAGGATTACGAGATTGGCTAGGTTGTGGCGTAATCCGATTTCAAAGTCATTAGGGTCGTGCGCTGGAGTAACTTTGACCGCACCGGTTCCGAATGCTGGATCAACGTGCTCATCTGCAACAACAGGGATCTCACGGTTGATCAGCGGAACAGTGACAGTCTTACCAATCATGTGGGCATATCGCTCGTCATCTGGGTGAACTGCAACCGCGGTATCGCCCAACATAGTCTCGGCGCGAGTTGTCGCGACGATGATTTCAGATTCGCCAGATCCATAACGTATGGAGACGAGTTCTCCCTCGTCATCATTGTGCTCGACTTCAATATCGGAGAGCGCAGTCAAGCAACGTGGGCACCAGTTGATGATTCGCTCTGCGCGGTAAATCAAATCTGCATCGAAGAGCTTCTTGAAGATTGTGAGAACGGCCTGAGAGAGAGTCTCATCCATCGTAAATGCTTCACGTGTCCAGTCGACTGAATCACCGAGACGCTTCATCTGGCCAAGAATCTGTCCACCAGATTCGGCCTTCCATTCCCAGACCTTCTTTACAAAATCTTCACGTCCGAGATCGTGGCGACTTAATCCTTGTGCAGCGAGTTGCTTTTCGACAAC
>JACCDN010227960.1_pt1 | contig 18342 bp, 16 predicted proteins | sample 7441691 | NCBI WGS metagenome assembly JACCDN01 (sample SAMN15323439, study PRJNA562643) | freshwater metagenome | isolation source: river surface water | place: USA:Blue River Watershed | collected 2017-08-16
CCACTTGTCATTTTAACAACACCTGGTTTTTTAGCATTCTCTTCTAAGAATGCTTTTCCTGCAGCTCTATTAGCTGCGATTTTTTCGTTCATCATTTTATCTTGGTAGTTTTTAATACATACATCTAAAAGGCTATCTGGAATAACAGATTGTGTTTGAACACCCGCTTTAAAGCCTTGTTCAAAAATTGCCATATTAATTTCTTGTAAACCTTGTCCTTTCATACTTTGCGCAATTCTATAACCCAATGCATAAGAAGCACTGTCTTTGGTATTTTTCATTGCTTGTGCAGCTGTATAAGTAATCGCTAACTTAGGCTTGGTTACTGTAGTAGTTGTTTTTTTAGTTTGAGCAGTAGCGAATAAGCTTACTGTCAAACATATAATCAAAAGTCCTTTTTTCATAGTTTATCTATCGGTTAATTAATGAATTTAATTGTTTTGCTACTTTTTCGGTAGGCATCAAAGCTACTACTTTCTTCATTTCTTTAGCAATTTCTTCATTGCAAAGCTTACCAATACTGCCTTCGTGTACATGTGCAATTTGCGTTGAATAGGTAAATTTACCTGCCTCAATATCCAAACCCACTTTTTTATAAGCATCTCTAAAAGGCATACCCCCTACAACTAGCTTATTCACTTCCTCCACACTAAACAAATATTGGTATTTAGCATCTTCTAATAAATCATTTTTTACCTCCATGTGTTGGATCATCAAAGAAGCCATGTCTATACAAGATCTCAATTGATTTAATGCAGGAAATAAATGCTCTTTTAATAATTGTAAATCTCGATGATACCCAGAAGGTAAATTAGTCGTCATCATCATAATCTCATTAGGTAAAGCTTTAATTCTATTGCAATGAGATCTAATTAATTCAAATACATCTGGATTTTTCTTATGAGGCATGATACTAGAACCTGTTGTTAATTCTTCAGGGAAACTAATAAAGCCGAAATTTTGATTCAAAAACAAACAGGCATCCATGCTCAATCTTGCTAAAGTATCTGCTATGTTCGCCATAGCACTTGCAGTAATTCTTTCCGCCTTTCCTCTTCCCATTTGAGCATACACAACATTATAGTTAAGTGTTTCGAAACCCAATAATTCAGTGGTTCTGGTTCTATTGATAGGGAAAGAAGAACCATATCCTGCAGCAGATCCTAAAGGATTTTTATTCACTACTGTAAATGCCGCTTGTAACATGGTCATATCATCTACCAAACTTTCTGCATAAGCACCTAACCATAAACCAAATGAAGAGGGCATTGCTAATTGAAGATGCGTATAGCCTGGCAATAAATCATTTTTATGTGATTCACTCTTTGCTTGCAATAATTCAAATAAGGATTGAATAGACTTACTTAATGTAATAATTTCTGCTCTTAAGAATAATTTTAAATCCACTAAAACCTGATCATTCCTGCTTCTTGCACTATGGATTTTTTTACCAATATCTCCTAATTTCTGCGTCAATAATATTTCAACTTGAGAATGAATATCTTCTACTCCTTCCTCTAATGTAAATTCACCTTTCTCAATAGTTTCATAGATTTCAATTAAAGCTTTTTTTAATTGCAATTGTTCGTCAGTAGACAATAAGCCTACTTCAGACAACATAGTGGTATGTGCAATAGATCCTAATACATCAAAAGGGGCAAGGTATAAATCCATTGCCTGATCATTTCCTATAGTAAAAGACTCTACAGCCTCCGCTACTTTACTGTTTTTTTGCCAAAGCTTACTCATGATGTAAAAATAGTTGAAAGTAATTGTATATAAGTTAAAACGCCTTCTTCAATCTCTTTAATAAAAATGAACTCATCTGCCGAATGGCTTCTTGCCGAATCTCCAGGGCCTATTTTTAAAGCGGGAAAAGGCATTAATGCTTTATCAGAAGTAGTAACCGACCCATAATAGCTTTTGCCCAAACTCAATCCAGCTTTTACTACTACATGATCTAATGAAATGCCAGAAGATTTTAATCTTAAACTTCTCGGCTTCACCGAAGAAGAAATATTAGCTTCAATAGTTGCTAATATTTCTTCAAAAGTATACAACTCATTTACTCGAACATCTACAACCATCTTACAAGAAGAAGGTACTATATTATGTGTTTTATTATCTGTCTCAATCACTGTGACTGACATCTTTACAGCACCTAATAATGGAGAAACTTTTTCAAATTGATAATTTCTAAACCACTCAATATCTTTTAATAATTTATACAAAGCATTTTCCCCTTCTTCTCTCGCAGCATGACCCGCTTTACCGATAGCCTCCACATCTAATACCATCAATCCTCGTTCAGCAATGGCCATTTCAAGTAAGGTTGGTTCGCCCACAATCCCAAATGAAATTGTTGGAATTTCTTTTAAAGCCAATTCAATTCCATTAAATCCTGAAATTTCTTCTTCTGCAGAAGCGACCAAAACTATATTAAATGGCAACTGCTCTGAAGTATAAAAAAATATAAAGCAAGCAATTAGGCTTACTAAACATCCACCTGCATCATTAGAACCTAATCCAAATAATTTGCCATTTTGTTCTATAGCAGTAAAAGGATCCAAGGTATACCCTTTATTAGGCTTAACTGTATCATGGTGTGAATTCAATAGTATAGATGGCTTTGACTCATCAAAATGAAGATTCGTTGCCCATAAATTATTTTGAATTCGATTGGCTTTAACGCCATGTTTAGTTAAATAATTTTCAATAATTGTTGCTGTAGCATTCTCTTCTTTACTAAATGAAGGAGTTGCTATTAATTCTTTTAAAAGCAGCTTTGCCTCTTCTTGAAGCAATTGTATATGTGTTATGTTTAGTTCTTTGTTCATGATTGTGTGATTGTTGTGCCCGAGGCACCATTAATTAATTCATTCATTTTTTCCGCTTTTCCAATAATTACAGATTTAACTCCATTATCTAAAGCAAGAAATGCATTATCTATCTTGGGGACCATGCCTTCAAAAATAATTTTCTCATTTTTCAAAGACTCGTATCTGGGTCGATTGATATGCTTAATGACTGAACTAGGTTCATTCACATCTAATAAAACTCCTTCTTTTTCAAAACCATAAATCAAATGAACCGAATACTTAGCAGACATTGCTGTAGCAATAGATTGTGCAATGGTATCCGCATTCGTATTTAATAATTGGCCATTACCATCATGAGTAATTGGCGCAATTACGATGCTCGTATTTTGTTGTAGTAAATTACCTATCATTGATACATTCACTTCATCTACATCACCCACAAAACCATAATCAATTGAAGTATGTATTCTTTTATGTGCTTTAATTAAATTAGCATCAGCCCCAGTTAAACCCATTGCCTGTGCACCAAATGATTGTAATTGAGCTACGATATTTTTATTGATCAAACCTGCATACACCATGGTAACAATCTTCAAGGTTTCTGCATCGGTGATTCTTCTACCCTCTACCATCTGCTGAGGTATATTTAAATCCTTAGCTAATTGTGTAGCCATCTTTCCTCCACCATGAACCAATATAGCTTTGCCCTGAATACTTGAAAAAGCCTTCAAGCATTGAGTTAATAAAACAGGATTGTCAACAATATTGCCTCCTATTTTAATCACATATAATAATTCAGTAGGTGTATTTGAGCTCATATTATTTTTTTTGTGCTTCCAAAATGGATGCTAAAACTGATTGCGCTGCCCACACTCTATTAGAGGCCTGCTTGGTGACTAAACTATTTGAACCATCTAATATTTCATCACTTAATTCTACATTTCTTCTAACTGGCAAACAATGCATCACTTTAGCATCATTAGTCAATGCTAATTTTTTATTCGTTAACATCCATTGCTCATCCTTACATAAAACCTGACCATACTGTTCATAGCTACTCCAGTTTTTCACATAAACAAAATCCGCATCTTTCAATGCCTCTTCTTGATGATGTGTAATATTTGCGCCATGAGTAAATTGAGTATCTAAATCATAACCTTCTGGATGTGTAATAACAAAATCAGCTTCTCCCCATGCATTCACCCATTGACTAAAACTATTAGACACACATTGAGGAATAGATTTAATATGTGGTGCCCAAGTCAAAACTACTTTTGGTCGCTTATTTTGTTTTGTACTACTCTGTGCAATAGTCTCTTGAATAGTAATAATATCTGTTAAAGATTGTAATGGATGCAAGGTTGCCGACTCTAAACTCACTACAGGAACACCTGCATATTGAATAAACTGATTAATAATTTTTTCACCGTAATCCTCTTCTTTATTCACTAAGCCAGGGAAAGTCCTAATACATAAAATATCAAAATAATTTCCCAAGATAGGTGCTGCATCTTTGATATGCTCTACAGTAGTGCCATTCATAATAGCTCCCTCTGTAAATTCCAATGCCCAACCTTCTTTATCTACATTAAATACGATGGGCTCCATTCCTAAATTTTGAGCAGCCACCTGTGTACTTAATCTTGTTCTCAAACTTGGATTCAAAAAAAGTAACCCAATTCTTTTATGAGCACCTAATTGTTTATCTAAAAAAGGATTGGCTTTATAAGCTAAGGCCTTGTTCACTAAAGCATTGATATCTGTTGCGTCATGTGCACTGATGAAATGTTTCATTGGGTTCTTAGTTATTTTATTTTTGCAATAACGCTATCGCTTTTTGTAAGCCATTTAAAAATAAATCAATATCAGCTCTTGTTATAGCCAAAGAAGGAAGTAATCTAATAACATTAGGCTTTGCTTCACCTGTAAATATTTTACAATCATTCAAAAGCACTTTTCTAATATCTTCCAAACCCACTTCCATTTCAAATCCAATCATCAACCCTTTTCCTCTAACAGTTTTAACCCCTTTGGTATTTCTTAAAGCGTTTATTAAATAATCACCTTGAATCTGTGCATTTTGAATCAAGTTGTCTTTTTGCATTACTTCAATTACCCCTAATGCTGCAGCACATGCTAATGGATTTCCACCAAAAGTTGTACCCAACATGCCGAACTTAGCTTGAATATGAGGCGCGATTAAAATAGCTCCAATAGGGAATCCATTCCCCATACCCTTTGCCATGGAATAAATATCAGCATTCACCCCAGCAAAATCGTGTGCGTAAAACTTACCCGATCTTCCATAACCACATTGAACGCTATCTGCAATATATACAGCTCCAAATTGGTCGCAATTTTTTCTAATAGCTTGTAAAAATTCATTCGACGCTTCATGAATACCCGCAACACCTTGAATCCCTTCAATAATCACTGCAGCTATGGTATTTTCATTTTGTTTAAAACAAGCATCTAAGGCAGCAATATCATTTAAAGGTAAAAAGATAATATTGTCCGTTTCATTCACCGGCGCAACAATACTTGGATTATCAGTTGCTGCCACAGCTAAAGAAGTTCTACCATGAAAAGACTTTTTAAAAGCAATAATCTTTTTTCTTCCAGTATGAAAAGAAGCCAATTTCAAAGCATTCTCATTGGCTTCAGCACCACTATTACAAAGAAATAGTTGAAAATCTTTTTTACCACTAATGTCATTAATAGCTTTTGCCAGCTCTTCTTGAATTGGCATGATGACTGAATTAGAATAGAATGCAATTTGATGTAATTGATCTTCGATTCTCTTCACCCAATGAGACTGTGTATGACCAATACTAATTACTGCATGGCCACCATACATGTCAAGGTATTCTTGACCCTTATCGTCCCATACTCTTGATCCAAGCGCTTTAGTTATGGCGATGGGATTTAAAGGATATACATTGAATAAAGACATGTTATACTTTTTTAAATCTTAAAAATAATTGGCTTTGATTTTCAAACCCGTGGTTTCATCCAAGCCAAAAATCAAATTCATATTTTGAACTGCTTGTCCAACTGCACCTTTCAATAAATTATCAATAACAGAATGGATCGCGATTTTATTTCCTTGCTTTTCAATATGTATTAAACACTTATTGGTATTCACTACTTGTTTTAAATCTATGGTAGTTTTAGAAACATGCGTGAAAGGATGATCTTTATAGAAACCATTGTATAATTCATATAAAGCATCTACACTCCAATCAGAACTGATCACAGAACTTACAAAAATACCTCTTGTAAAATCACCTCTCCAAGGAACAAAATTTACTTCAGCATCTTGATGTCCTTGCAAAACACCTAAACTCTGGTGAATCTCGTTAATATGCTGATGATTTAATGTTTTATAAGCCCCAATATTATTAGCTCTCCAACTAAAATGACTTGTAGAAGACAATCCCTGACCAGCACCAGTAGACCCTGTAATACCAGTAGTATATACTTCTTTTAATAAGTTCTTAGATGCTAAAGGCAATAACCCTAATTGAATTGCTGTAGCAAAACAACCCGGGTTAGCAATATTATGAGCAGAACGAATTGCGTCTCTTTGTAATTCTGGCAATCCGTATACAAATTGTCTATCTCCAATACTTGCCGTACTATTCAATCTAAAATCTTGAGACAAATCAATCACTTTAATATTTGAATTGATTTCATTTGTTGCCATAAATTTTTGAGCATCTCCATGGCCAACACATAAAAACAAAACATCAATGGATGCATTCATTTCTTTAGCAAAAACCAAATCGGTATCTCCCAATAAATCAGTATGCACTTTGCTAACTAGTTCGCCTGCATTACTAGTACTATGCACAAAACTAATATTTGCATTAGTATGGCGTAATAATACACGCAGTAATTCACCACCTGTATAACCTGCACCACCTACAATTCCAATATTAACTTTTTGCATAACCATTTTATTTGAAATTATTTTTTATTCGACTCTTTTACATTGTGAAAAATGCTTGTTTGGTTACCAAATATTTTGGTAAAACCTCTAACATCTGCACCAGTAAAGCCAGTATTCATTTCTCCATACTTACCAAACTTAGCACTCATTAAATCATTCTCAGATTCAATACCTATAATTTGGAAACGATATGGATTTAATTGAACAAATACATCACCCGTAACTTGTTCTTGAGAATTAGTTAAATAGGCTTCGATATCACGCATTACCGGATCTAAAATTTGACCCTCATGCAACCAGTTGCCATAAAAAGAAGCTAATTGATCTTTCCAAGACAATTGCCATTTAGTTAACACATGCTTTTCTAATGCATGGTGTGCTTTCAAAATCACCATTGGCGCAGCTGCTTCAAATCCAACACGGCCTTTAATACCTATGATGGTATCACCCACATGAATATCTCTACCAATGCCATAAGCACCAGCAATAGATTGAATATATTGAATGGCTTCTGTTGGATGAGAAAAGGTTTGACCATTTACTTTTTTTATCTCTCCCTTCTCAAAACGAATCACCATTTCTTCAGTAGAACCTTCTTTAGTCATTTGTGTTGGCCATGCACTTTCAGGCAACATACCTTTAGAATTCAATGTTTCTTTACCACCCACACTGGTTCCCCATAATCCTTTGTTAATTGAGTAAGCAGCTTTTTCAAAATTCATTTGAACACCTTTGCTTTTTAAATATTCAATCTCTGCTTCTCTACTTAATTGTAAATCTCTAATAGGGGTTAAAATCTCGATACCTGGAATCATGATTTGAAAAATCATATCAAATCTTACCTGATCATTCCCTGCTCCAGTACTTCCATGAGCCACCAATTTAGCACCTACTTTCTTTACATGTTCTGCAATATGTAAGGCTTGGCTTAAACGCTCAGCACTTACACTTAATGGATAAGTATTATTCTTCAATACATTTCCATAAACAAGGTATTTTATAATACTATCATAATATCCTTTTACTGCATTAACAGTGGTATGTGTTTTAACACCCAAAGCATAAGCATGTGCTTCTACTTTTTTAAGTTCTTCTTCAGAAAAACCACCAGTATTAACAATTACACTATGAACTTCTAAACCCTTGTCTTCTGTTAAATATTTAACGCAGAATGTGGTATCTAATCCACCGCTAAAACCTAAAACAACTTTCTCCATAAATTTATTTTTTACTAAACCAGTTCAAAATATTGAATCCTTTTTTTTGTCTCGCTTGTTTGGCATCCGCTTCCGACTTATCTAATATTTCATTTGGATCAAACAACATAGCTGTGCACATACAATTTTTTCTATCCTTACTCATTAAAATTTCATAGTTCACACAACTCTTACAGCCCGCCCAAAACTCTTCATCATCTGTAAGCTCACTATAGGTTACAGGCTCGTATCCTAATTCACTATTGATCTTCATTACAGCCAAACCTGTAGTCAAGCCAAATATTTTAGATTGAGGATATTTCTCTCTAGATAATTGAAAAATAGTTTGCTTGATTTTTTTTGCAATACCACTTTTTCTAAATGCAGGTGCAACAATTAAACCACTATTGGCTACGAACTGGCCATGTTGCCATGCTTCAATATAGCAAAAGCCTACCCAGGTTCCATCTTCAGTATGTGCTATAACTGATTTACCTTCCTCTATTTTCTTTGCTACATATTCTGGGCTTCTTTTTGCAATACCCGTACCTCTAGCTTTTGCAGATGATTCCATTTCATCTGTAATGTCTTTAGCATAAGAAACATCGCCACTATGGGCTACACGAACTATGATTTTCTGTTCCAATGATCAATAAAATTTAAAAAAATGACACTTCTGGCGTTGAATGCAATTTCCGGGGATTTTTCCACTGATAGGGGCAATTGCCAACTGCTCGTCCTATCAGAATCCACGTCGCAATGACTGCGGTAACCTGATCGGATTATTTAAAACAGGAACAGCTGCTGAAAAAGCAGTAGTCAATAAGGTATGTAAGTTGTCCTGTTTCATAATATGCTCCTGTTAAGGATTAGAGCTGTAAAAATATAAAATAAAATAGACAAATGGGTTAATATTACTAAGATTTAACCATAAATATGAATAATCGTTAGTTTTTAGAATTAGGAACTAGTCGTAATTTTACAGAAATACCATTTAAACAATGAAAAATATAATCAAATTAAGCTTGATCGCTGGAATGATGAGTTTGGTAGCTTGTGGTGGAACACAACAAGAACAAGCTCCAACAACAGACAGTAACATGGCTGTTCAACAAGATTCTACTGCAGCACCTGCCTATACAGCAGAGATGGTGGACAACAAAAAAGATCCAACATGCGGTATGCCAGTAACTGCCGGCATTAGCGACACTGCACATTACGAAAACAAAGTGCTAGGATTTTGTTCTCCAGAATGCAAAAATGAATTTGTAAAAAATCCGAAAGCTAGTTTAGCAGCAGCAGAGATGAAATAATTAAGAGAATAGATAATTGATATCTTCTTTGGTAAGAGATTTGACAAATCCTTCTTCATCGGAAATTAAATCTTTTGCCAAAGCTCTTTTTCTGTCCTGTAATTTTAGGATCTTATCTTCCACCGTATCATTACAAATCATACGGTATGCAAATATATTTTTAGTTTGACCAATACGATGAGTTCTATCAATAGCTTGTTGTTCAACAGCTGGATTCCACCAAGGATCAACGATATATACATAATCTGCAGCGGTTAAGTTCAAACCTACACCACCCGCTTTTAAAGAAATTAAGAATACTCTACATTTTGGATCATTTTGAAAACGCTCAATCGCTCGCTCTCTTTCTTGTATAGTGCTAGATCCATCAAAGTATTCAAAATCTATCCCTAATTTAGTTAACTCATCTTTGATTAAACCCAACATACCTAAGAACTGAGAGAATACCAAAGCTTTATGATCTCCAATATTTTCTACAATCTCTCTTGTTAACTCAGTTAACTTAACAGATTCATTTGGATAAGTTTCATCTTTAATTATGGCCGGGCTATCACAAATTTGACGGAGCTTCATTAAACCTTGTAAAATTGATAATTGAGATTTTTGTAAGCCCTTCTCTTCTACCATACCCAATAACTTATCTCTATAATCGTTTCGATAAGCTTCGTAAATTTTTCTTTGCTCATCTCCCATTTCACAATACAAAACCATCTCTTGCTTTTCTGGTAAATCTTTTGCCACCTGCTCTTTGGTTCTTCTTAAAATAAATGGGAAAACAAATTTTCTCAAATGCTCTTTTTGTTCTTGTTCATCAAATTTATCAATAGGCATAGAGAAATTATGCTTGAAGAACTCAACCGAACCCAACATACCAGGATTCAAGAAATTCATTTGAGCATAAATATCAAATGTATTATTCTGCAAAGGGGTACCACTTAAACATAGTCTATTGGTTGCTTTCAATAAAGAAGCAGCTTTAGTCACCTTACTGGTTGGATTCTTAATAGCCTGGCTCTCATCTAAAATCACATAATCAAAAGCCAACTCAGCAAACATTTTGATATCACTTCTTAATGTGCCATAAGTGGTAATAATTACTTCCACTTCCTTATTCATCAACTGGGTTTTATTTCTGCTACCTCCATGATGAATTTGGAAACTTAAAGAAGGGGTAAACTTCTTTAATTCATTTTGCCAGTTATACATCAAACTGGTAGGACAAACCACCAATGCAAAAAGTTGGCCATTCTTTTCTTTCAAATGTTGTAAGAAAGACAAGGTTTGAATGGTTTTACCCAAACCCATATCATCTGCTAAAATACCACCCCATTGAACATCATGTAAATAATTCAACCACTGGAAACCACTTACCTGATAAGGTCTAAGTGTTGCAGTTAGATGTGCAGGAGGATCAATTGTTGCAATTGTATATTTCTCTCTAATATTTTCGTACTTCCCTTCTAATTGGAAAATTAATTCGGTCTCATCTCTTTGCTGATACAATTCATCGATCACAGAGAAATGATACTTACTTAGTTTTAAATTATCCACCTTACCCTCACCCACTTTGAATAATAAAGAATATTTCTTAATCCATTCTTCTGGTAAAACTCCCAAGCTTCCATCTTTCAATGGAATATATTGCTGTTTACTAGCCAGCATATTTTTAATATCCTGTACAGATACTTTTTGATCTCCAAAAGAGATTTCTACTTTAGCATCAAACCAATCTGTATTACTACTAATATATAATCTTGTAGCTGGCTTGGCCGTATTAAACTTGTATTGTTTTAAAGACTCCGTTCCAAATAATGGAATTTGTCTTTCTCTTAAGGTATCTATAAATAAGAAGAACCAATTGTTTTTTAATACTTCAGCGCCTTTTAATGCTAAAACATTTCCTTCATTAGGTCTTACAAAACCAGAGTGTAATTGCTCAATCACCAACATCAACTGTCTTTCCTCTGCAAAGTTTCTCTCTAATATAATAATCTTATCACCCTCTTGCTGAATCACACTTGCATTATCGTCTTTGGTTACAATAATATTTTGATAAACAAATAAAGGTTCAAAGAATAAAAAGTCATTGCTTTCTCTTAAGAATATCTGAAGTGTAGGCTTGATATCTTTTAATTTCTCTTGCACCACATTGTCAAACTCAACTACATATTGTTTAGCCAATGGTAATAAGGTAGTTTGCAAATACTTTGACCAATCTTCTAAAGCTACTTCTTGACATCCATTAGGTAAAAATCTTTCCACCCACATCAAATCTTCTCTGGTTTTCCAATGATGCCATTCATGATGGTATTGAAAAATATAATGTGATTTAGATTGATTGTCTTCGATGCCCATTTTGCCAGCAGCAATAGCCACTTGAGCATAAACCATGTACTTGTCATCCAATTTTTCCACTCTAAAGCTAGGCTGAATAGGCTGATAGACTAAATCTGCTTTTTGCAAATTAGCAGTAGTAAAAGGTTTATTATTAGGAATATAAAAACTAAATGGGTGCTCGGACAAATCTCTCCAAACCTTTTCAATTTTTGGTTGCAAGTATTCTTGCATTAATTCTTTTGTTTCTTCAGGCAAACTAGCTTCATCTGCATGAAGTATTGTATCCCAAAAACCTTGAAAAGGAGAATTCTTATTCAAGAACTTAGCCATTTCAGCGGGTTGTAATTTCTTAACCAATTGTAAAAGAATCTTATCTTCTTCATTGATTAAAGTAGGAGTAACTAATTTAGCCAAATCCACTTTTTCAACCTTACCTATGAATGAAGTTCCTTCTTCATTTACTTCACCCTTAATGATATTGAAACTGATATAAGGGTAACTAGTAGGATCTTCTTGAATGACTAATCCAAAACGATGAGTGATTTTTTCTTCCTTGGGCTCTCTGGTATCTACATCAGCAATTGGCAGGGGCTTGGTAAAGCCAGGACGCTTAGTAGACGAATCGTTGTTAATTCGCTGAATACTATTATCCAATACTTTCAAGAAAGGTTTTCCATCTTGATAAGTAAATTCAAATTTATCTTCAAGGTTATCTTTTAATGAATAACCATACAATGCCAATAATTTATTCTTTTCTCTGTCCCAGTTTCTAATTGAATCAAAATAATCCGCGCCTTTTAATTGAAACAACAATAACAAAAGCATGGTCTTATGCAAACAAAGCGGGTAAGCTGTTTCAGATAAGCAATCACAAGATGTATCAAAAAATCTTTCCTCATTTTTTTGAATAATAATATGATGCGTCTTTCCATTATGATCTACTTCTGCTTCTACCCTTTCATTTTCACTTAATAAAATATGAGGCCTTATAGTCTTTAAAGTGTTTTCTGCTTTTTCAAAAGTATCTTTTGAACAAAGCATCTTAATCATTTTAAGATCTAAGTTTTTAGTACGAAGTAAGGTATGGGTAGTTTTATAAGCTTCTGATTGATACTCCAACATATTCTTATCCATCAAATCTTGGATAAAAAATAAAGCGGCTGCTTTATGTCTACAAACCTCAGATAAATTATAAGGACATCCGCATCTTAAAGATAAAGTTGCAGGATTTTTAAAATTCTCAATAGTTACTTTATAAAAAGTACTATAGCCATCATCTTTCACCCTACAGTTAATAGAACCCAATAATGGATCAAACTTAACTAGTTCAATATTTTTCAAAGCAAAAATGCGCTTGCCTCTTCTAATCACCTCTTCGGTGCCGTAACTGTAGATATGTTTAACTAAATAGGGTAATGCCATAATAAATACAAATTACCCTTCAAAAAGGGCAATTTGCAAATGTACAACTTTGTGGGCTATTTTAGGTCAATCAATGCGCCATTCTTGAAAATGGGCAAAGAAGGGGCAACATCCTTGGAAACACAATATTGCATGTCTTCTTCCAGACCATAAGCAGCCAAACGATGCCAATGAGTCAAAGTTTTAATATAGTTGGGCATATCCGCCTTATGTATATTATATAACTGATTCGCCATAAAACTACTATCACAATGTATAGTAAACTGATCTTTAATTTCCTCAATCACAGCTCCGGCAAATAAAGTGTCTTCTATATTAAATCTATTTTTCCAACCAGAACAACCTAAAATAATATTGGCATTTTGTTCTTTTAAAAAACTAACCACTCTAGATAAATTAGGAAATGAGCCTGTTATCACTTCTTTTGCACCTTGCTTTAAAGCCATATGCAACAATTTGGTACCATTCGTAGTGGTAATTACAAGGGTTTTATTTTCAATAAAAGACCTTGGATATTCAGAAGGAGAATTGCCATAAGACAATCCTGGAATAATTTTTCCATCTCTCTCACCAGCAGTAATACCTCCTGTTTGTTTTCCCATTTCAATACATAATTCTGCAGAATCTACAGGTATAATTTTGGATGCTCCATTATATAAAGCAGTTGCCATGGTGGATGTCGCTCTAAACACATCAATAATCACTACTATTGAATCATGCACTTCATACAAGTCTAACAAAGAAGGTGTTAATACCGTATGAAGACTTGGTTTCTTTTTTTGTTCACTCATAGGCGCAAAGATACAACAAGGCTCATTTTTTTGATCTTTAAATTTTATCTTTTGCCTTATTTAACAATAAAATTTCCGAAATAATAATTTCAGTAGTAGCTCTTTTGATGTCATTCTTATCTGTATAAGATTTGTTCACAATTCTACCTTCAATGGCTATCTCAGACCCCTTTAATAGATACTGCTCGGCATATTGCGCCAACTTAGACCATGCTACTAAATTAAACCACTGCGTTTCGTCTACCCAGTCCCCTTTTGCATTTTTATATCGGTCGTTGACGGCGATACTTAAATTGGCTACTTTTTTATCGGTGTCAAAAACCTTGATCTCTGGGGCAGCACCTAGATGTCCAATTAATTGTACTTTGTTTTTAATTGCTTTCATGAAAATAATTTTTGTTGAACCACAAAACTGCATGAAAGAACTATGCAAGAACAAGGTAATTATCTATACAAAAAAAGGGGGCGATTGCCCCCTTCAATATTTATATAAAAGATGTTTACTTAAATGGAAACTTAACCACTTTGGCTTTCACCAATGTATTTCTAATATCAATATAAATTTCAGAACCCACTTTAGCATGCTCCGTAGCAACATAGCCTAAGCCAATTGCCTTGCCTAAACTTGGCGCCTGAGTACCTGAAGTTACCGTACCAATTTTAGTACCACTCGCATCTTTGATTTCATAATGATGACGAGGAATACCTCTATCAATCATTTCAAAACCAACTAATTTTTTAGCCACCCCATTTTCTTTTTGTGCTTTAATGGCAGCTGAATTGGTAAACTCTTTGGTGAACTTTGTAATCCAACCTAAGCCAGCTTCAATAGGGCTAGTCGTATCGTCAATATCATTTCCATATAAACAAAAGCCCATTTCTAATCTTAATGTATCTCTTGCACCCAATCCAATAGGCTGTATGCCAAATGCAGTACCTTTTTCAAATAAAGCATCCCAAACTTTTGAAGCATTATCATCCATGTCTTCAAAATAAATTTCAACACCTCCCGCTCCAGTATATCCAGTTGCGCTGATTAAAACATTATCAATACCTAATAATTTTCCTTTTGCAAAACTATAATAAGGCATATTCAATACATCCATATCAGTAAGCTGTTGTACAATCTGAGTAGCTTTTGGACCTTGCACTGCTAACAATGCTGTCTTTGCACTAATATTATGCATTTCTACTCCCTTAGTATTATAGCTACTAATCCAATTCCAATCTTTTTCAATATTAGAAGCATTCACTACTAACATGTACACTTTATTCTTCTCTACACAATACACCAATAAATCATCTACTATACCACCAGTGGTATTAGGTAAACAACTATACTGAGCCTTACCATCTTCTAAAACGGATGCATCATTAGATGTTACTCTTTGAATTAAATCCAAAGCATCTGGACCTCTTAAAATAAACTCACCCATATGACTCACATCAAAAACACCAGCAGCATTTCTAACAGCAGCGTGTTCTGCATTTATTCCGGCATAACTAATAGGCATATTATAACCAGCAAAAGGAGCCATTTTAGCACCTAGTGCTAAATGCTTAGCAGTAAAAGGGGTGTTTAGTATTTCACTCATCTATTTAAAATTTGAACAAATGTACATAAAAAAACACCCCCTCTAAAAAGAAGGGGTATTTTTCATCTTAACTATAAACAATTGAATCTAATAAGTAAAACGCTCCAAAACCCAATTAATGTCGGTTAATTTACCAGCAACATTCGGAAGCTTACGATTTTTTATATCAGTTGGATCTACAGAAACCTCTATTTTTTGAGTAGATTTTTTGATATCCTTTTTTTGCTTGTCTAATGCTTTATCAATTTTCTCTAATTCTTTTAATTTGTCTTCTCTTGATTTTTGCAAATTATTTTCCAGCTCTTCTCTTTCTCTTTTCAACTCTTCTAATCTTTGTTCCATTTCGTCTGGATCTTGATTATCATTATTGTAAGAATCTTCAGCATCATCATCCCTTTTTATTTTTTCCAAACCAGTTTCCGTCATTTTATATTCTACACCACGCTCATAAGAGAAAGATTCGTTGTCCCATGGCTCATTCCATTCGTCGTACCAGTCATTATCAGAAGAAATACGATCAAAGGTTTCTGTATGCATACCTCGGCCATTAATTCTAACATTGGTTTGAGACCATCCTTTATTGGTAATTTTAATTCGCTTACCAACAGGTACAGCAATGGTCATAATAACATGCTGGTTTCTAAATTTGTCTTTCTTGTTAATAGCAATACCTCTATCTAAATATACCAAACTATCTTGTTGAGTTAAATCGAAATTAATTTTACTCGCTAATTCATTAGCGTTTTGAATGGTTTTGCCATTACTTAATTTCACTACTTTAACTTGGAAACTATCTGTCTTTGATTGAACAATTCTAATTCTTAAATTTCTTACAAAAACAGTATCCTCATCCGAAAATGCATCAAATGGAGAAATCTGGAACCAACGATCTTCATAATATTTCATTTTAGGAGAAGCAGTCACTTCTAAATATTCCACAGCAGGATTGGCTAAAGAAATTACTTGTTCTTCTGGCACATTATGTTTAGAGAAGCTATGTCCCAAACTACTTCCAAAATAGAATAATAAAACCCAACCTACTACCCATAGAGCAATAAAACTAGATCTTACCCAAACATTGGCTTTTTTATAACCAGCTAATTTTCTTACCACTGCTGCAACAATACCTAAGATAGGTACCCAAACAAAGAATAACAAGGCACCATATACAGACCAGGTTTGTGCACCATCTTCTAATAAGAATTTCCTAAGTGGCATTACTGCAGTAGCAGCTACACCAATTCCAAATAAAGCAGCTAATAAAGAGAAACCTATAATACCTAATATAAAATATACAAAGGCTTTAATACAAATGGTAATTACACGACCAATAAAATGGAAGAATCCTCTTTTTGGTTCTCTTTGCTCATTTCTTTCTTCTCTTCTCTCATCTCTGTCTTCTCTTTTTTCTGATCTTGATTTTGCATAAAAATCATTACCCCATGTTTTAGCTCTTTTACTAAAACCTTCCATATCGTTTTGAATGGTATTTTTAATACTATTTAAATCTACTTTCTCCCCTACCATCTCTAATTTGTCTGCACTTGTTTTTGCTTCTGGTAAAACCAACCAAAGCACAATGTAAATGAATACAGATCCTGGACTAAATGTGATATCTAAGAAATTAGGGAAATCAGGAGCATCCCAGAATTGGAATAAATGAATTTCTCTATAATTAAATACCAAACGAATAAATGGTATCAAAAATAAAATTCTAATAATCCACACTTTTATTCCAAAATATTTAGAGAGGCCTGCACAAACACCGCCAATCACTTTGTTTTCAATATCTCTAAACAATCTTTTTTTCACGCCACCCACTTCTTTCACAGAAGAGCTTGGTACAGCTATCCATAAGATTAAATAACCTAAAATATTTACACCAATCAAAAAGATCCAAAGAATTCTAACCAATAAAGGTTCTAATCCAAAATAGTTCGCAATACCGCTACATACACCTCCTAATACTTTGTTATGCTCATCGCGATATAATCTTTTAGGTCTTACAGAAGTCCATTGATCGTTACTGTCATTATAATTATTAGAAGAATAATCACCAGAACTTTGTGCTTCAAAACCATCCTGTGCTTCAAAATCAGCTGGACGACCAATACTTTCAATAATTAAATTAATATCATCTTCGGTGATACAAACTGAACCCTTCTTCAATCTATCTTCACACAGCTCAGCTACACGACATTCAATATCATTGATGATCTCATCTTTGCCTTCTTCTTTTTCAAAATAAGAACGAAGGGTTTCTATATAATTTTTCAAATTTTCATAAGCCAATTCTTCAATTGGAAGAATGCGACCTTGGAAATTTATATTGATTACTTTTTTCATTATTCTAAATTTATTCAGCAGTATTGGCTTCGTTAACAATGGGGTTTGCTTTTGGCGCGATAATGGCTTCAACTGAAGCTGCCATTTCAGACCAAGTGGTATGTAATGCTTTGTAGGCTTTTTCTCCTTCTTCGGTCATTACAAAATATTTTCTTGGTGGGCCACTGATACTTTCTACCCAACGGTAGTTTAACAAGCCCGCATTTTTTAATCTTGTTAACAAAGGATACAAAGTACCTTCTAGAATATGCAAATTGGCCGCTTTCATTTGCTCAACAATATCACTCGGATAAACCTCGCCTTGTTGAATGATGGACAATATGCAAAACTCCAAAACGCCCTTGCGCATCTGACTTTGTGTGTTTTGAATATCCATAATTTGAATTTATACCACAAAGCTAAGGAGAATTAAGGTACTATGCATCACATAGTACCAAGTTTTTTATAGTTCTATAAAATAAAAAATCCTAAAATATTGAATTACAATACTTTAGGATTTAAATTTTTTTTAAAAAAATTTCTAGTAAACAACCAACTCGTAAAAATCCTCTTCTTTTAGGTATTTATTGGC